>Ga0307515_10005180_pt1 | contig 26494 bp, 24 predicted proteins | sample 17_EM_MG_FD_194513 | JGI IMG/M metagenome (GOLD analysis project Ga0307515, IMG submission 194513) | Populus trichocarpa ectomycorrhiza microbial communities from riparian zone in the Pacific Northwest, United States - 17_EM | ecosystem: Host-associated > Plants > Roots > Unclassified | place... | reverse complement strand
CAACGCCGACTACGGCGACAAGACCAACGTGGTGCTGGCGTCCAACAACATCCCGCAAGTGATGGTGATCCAGGGCGACAAGGGCCCGTCATTCGTCCGGGCCGCCCAGGCCGGCGCGTTCTGGGATCTCACCGACAAGCTCGACAAGTACGAGAATCTCAAGCCGGCCGACCCGCAGACCGCCAAGAACACCTTGGTCAACGGCAAGCGCTACGGCATCTACCGGGTGCGGCCGCTGTTGCGGTCGGCCGTGATGATCCGCAAGGACTGGCTGGCGAAGGTGGGCCTGCCGTTGCCGGAGTCGGTCGACGACCTCTACCGGATCGCCAAGGCGTTCGCCGAGCAGGACCCGGACGGCAACGGCAAGAAGGACACCTACGGCCTGATCATCCCGAAGTGGCCGACGCCGGTGTTCTCCAGTTCCAGCCCGTACAACATCTTCGAGACCTGGTACGGCACGCCGACCGGCTGGGGTGAGCGCAACGGCAAACTGGTGCCCGCCTTCGACACCGAGGAGTTCTACACCGCCGAGCGGGCGCTCAAGAAGTGGGTCGACGAGGGCCTGGTCAATCCGGACTTCGCGACGCTGGACAGCGCCAACTGGAACGACCCGTTCGTGCAGGGCAAGGGCGGCATCATCATCGACGTCAACGTGCGCGCCACGCCGCAGCTGACCGAGCTGTTCAAGGAGAAGAACCCCAAGGACTTCGACAAGGTCGCCATGGTCGGCAACCTGAAGCGCGCCGACGGGCAGAAGTTCTCCGCGCCGTTCCTCGGATATGCCGGGGTCCTCGCCATCTCGAAGCAGAAGGTGCGCACCGAGGAGCAGCTCGACCAGCTCCTACAGGTGCTCGACAAGCTCGAGTCCAAGCAGGGCTCGATCCTGCTGACCAACGGCATCGAGGGCCGCAACTTCAAGGTCGAGGGCAAGTACGCCGTACCGATCAACGAGAGCGACCCGCAGTTCAAGGTCATCCAGAACGACGTGGAGAAGGCCTTCATCCAGATCGGCACCCGGGCCAGCGTCGGACTCGGCGCCTACCCGCTGAAGCCGAACGACGAGCCGTCCCGCCAACTGCTCGAGCTGCGGGACAAGGTGGTGGCCGAGGACCTGAAGACGGCCGTGCACGACCCGGCGCTCAGTGTCGTCTCCCCGACCTACATCCAGAAGGGCGCGACGCTGGACCCGATCGTGTCCGACGCGCGGATCAAGTACCTGTCCGGTGCGATCACCGAGGAACAGCTCCGGGCCGAGGTCAAGCGCTGGTACGACAGCGGCGGCACCGACGTGACGCAGGAAATCAACGACCTCCTCAAATAACGCCCGACACCCTCGAGGGGAGGCCGTCGTGGCCACCGACCTGGTTCCCGGAGTGGCGCCGGAGACACCGCCGAGCGCCGCCCGGCCACCGGTGGCGCGGCCGGAGCGCAAGACGATCGCGAACCGCTTCGGGTCGCTGCTGCGGTATCGCTGGCTCTACCTGATGCTGCTGCCGGGCCTCGCGTACTTCCTGGTCTTCAAGTACTGGCCGATGTACGGCCTGACCATCGCGTTCCAGGACTACGTGCCGTTCCTCGGCTACTCGGGCAGCCGCTGGGTCGGCCTGGAGAACTTCCAGGAGCTGTTCACCGGCCCCGACTTCGGCCGGCTGATGGTCAATACGTTGGTGCTGGCGCTGCTCACGGTGATCTTCGTGTTCCCGGCGCCGATCGTCGTGGCGTTGCTGCTGAACGAGTTGCGGGTCAGCGTGGTGAAGCGGTCGGTCCAGTCGCTGATCTACATCCCGCACTTCCTGTCCTGGACGATCGTGGCGTCGCTGACGTACGTGCTGTTCTCGGTGGACTACGGCGTGCTGGCCCAGTTCATCCACAACCTGATCGGCGGCCGGCAGCTCGACTACGTGGCCACCCAGGACTGGTTCCGGCCGATCATCGTGCTGCAGCTGCTGTGGAAGCAGACCGGCTGGGGCACGATCATCTACCTGGCCGCGCTGGCGAGCGTGGACACCCAGCTCTACGAGGCGGCCCGGGTGGACGGCGCCGGCCGGTGGCGGCAGTTCTGGCACATCACGCTGCCGGGGATCCGCCCGGCGATCGTGGTGATGGCGATCCTCACCACCGGCCACCTGATGGACTCCGGGTTCGAGCAGATCTGGCTGATGACCACGTCGCTGAACCGTTCGGTGGCGGACGTCTTCGACACGTACGTGTACCTCATCGGCATCACCCAGGGCGCGTTCAGCTACGCCACCGCGGTGGGCCTGTTCAAGGGACTGGTCGGGGTGGTGCTGATCTTCGGCTCCAACTGGCTGGCCAAGCGCCTCGGCGAACGCGGACTGTATTGAGGAGGCGGCATGGCACTCGACGGAGCCCTCGACACCGACCGCAAGAGCGGCACGGTCCGGCACTACGACTCGCGGGGCAGCCGGGTCTTCGACATCCTCAACATCGCGCTGCTGCTGGCGCTCGCGGTGGTCACCGTGCTGCCGCTGCTCTACGTCCTCGCCGGGTCGTTCGCCTCCGAGGCCGAGATCGCCTCCCGGCCGTTCTTCCTGTGGCCGGAGAAGTTCGTCACGGACACCTATGTTTACATCTTCTCCACCGGCACGTTCGTGCGCGCATTGCTCACCACCATCGCGGTGACGGCCGTCGGCACGCTCGTCCAGGTGGGCCTGACGCTCACCATGGCCTACCCGCTGTCCAAGCGCTACCTGCCGGGCCGGGCGCTGTTTCTCAACCTGGTCATCTTCACGCTGGTGTTCAGCGGCGGCATGATCCCGACCTACCTGGTCGTACGCGATCTGGGGTTGCTCGACAGCTATTGGTCGCTGATCCTGCCGCTGGCCATCAACCCGTTCTATCTGATCATCGTGAAGACGTTCTTCCAGGCGCTGCCCGAGGCGCTCGAGGAGGCGGCCCGCATCGACGGCGCCAACGAGCTGGCCGTCTTCACCAAGATCGTGCTGCCGTTGTCCAAGCCGATCATCGCGACGTTCTCGCTGTTCTACGCGGTCGCCATCTGGAACGACTACATGTCCCCGCTGCTCTACATCGACGACAACCGAAAGTGGACCCTGCAGGTCCTGGTCCGCCAGCTCACCGCCGCGAACGCGGACTCGGCGAACGTGCTGGACCAGCTGCAGTCGGTCGCCTTCCCGGAGCAGGGCCTGAAGTTCGCGGTCATCGTGATCGCGACGCTGCCGATCCTGCTGATGTACCCGTTCCTGCAGAAGCACTTCGCCAAGGGCGTGCTGATCGGGTCGGTGAAGGAATGACAGCGAACCGCACGCCAACCGGAGGTCACCACCGTGATTCCCATCAGCCGCCGCCGGATCCTCGCCGGCGCGGCCGCCCTGCCCCTGTCCTCGCTGGCCCGGCTCCCGGAGGTGCACATGGCTGACGTACCCGTGGTTCGCCTGACCTGGCTGGAGGGAAAGCCCACCGCGGCGTCCACCTCGACCTGGGGCACCCCCTGGCCGCAGGGCGCCGTCCCGGCCGGCCAGGCGTTCCGGCTCACCGCCGCGGACGGCAGCGCGGTGCCGCTGCAGAGCTGGCCGCTGGCGTACTGGCCGGACGGGACGCTCAAGTGGAGCGCGCACGCCGTGGCCGCCGGCGCGCCCGCCGACGGATACACCCTCGCCGCCGGAACCCCGGCCGCGCCCGCCGTCGCGGTCAAGGTGGCCGACCACAAGGGCTACCTCGACGTGGACACCGGCGTCATCAAGGTGCGGATCCGCAAGACCGGCCGGGAGCTGATCGGCCAGATCTGGCGCGGCGACGTGGAGATCGCCCGCGGGGGAGTGCTGGTCAGCCTGCGCCAGGACCGCATCGAGGAGGACGAGGAGAAGGCCACCCCGCGCGAACGGTTCGACAGCGACGTGCACCGGGTCACCGTGGAACAGCCCGGGCCGGTGCGCGCGGTCGTGCGGATCGAGGGCGCGCACCGCAATAGGCACGGCAAGTCGTGGCTGCCGTTCACCGTGCGGCTGTACTTCTACGCGGGCGCGGAGAGCGTCCGGATGATGCACACCTTCGTGTACGACCGGGACGGCTCGCGGGACTACATCACCGGGCTCGGCGTGCGGTTCCGGGTGCCGATGCGCGATGCCGCGTACGACCGGCACGTGCGCTTCGTCGGCGACGGCACCGGCCTGCTCAGCGAGGCGGTCAAGGGCATCACCGGGCTGCGCCGGGATCCGGGCGCGGCCGTCCGTGCCGCGCAGATCGCCGGCACCCGGCTGCCCGACCCGGCCACCTGGGACCAGCGGGTCACCACCCGGTTGCAGTACATCCCCGAGTGGGGCGACTACTCGCTCAGCCAGCTCTCGGCCGGCGGCTTCACGCTGAAGAAGCGGACCCGGCCGGGGTACGGATGGATCGGCGTCGACGAGGGGCACCGCGCGTCCGGGCTCGGCTATGTGGGCGGGGTCAGCGGCGGCCTCGCGTTCGGCCTGCGCGACTTCTGGCAACGGCACCCCACCCAGCTCGACATCCGCGGCGCGGCCACCGACGAGGCCACGGTCACGGTCTGGCTGTGGTCACCCGAGGCCGGGCCGATGGACATGCGCTTCTACCACGACGGCATGGGCCAGGACACGTACCCCGAGCAGCTCGAGGGCCTGAACATCACCTACGAGGACTACGAGCCGGGCTTCGGCACCCCGTACGGGATCTCCCGGACCAGCGAGCTGACCCTGTGGGCGCTGGCCGCGACCCCGTCGGCGGACCGGCTCGGCGCCCTGGCCGGCCAGGTACGCACCCCGCCGCAGCTGATCAACCCGGTCGCGCACCTGGTCAGCGCGAAGGTGTTCGGCGGGCTGTTCACGCCGGTGGACCGTACGCACCCGGTCAAGGCGGTGATCGAGGACCACCTGGACTTCCTGTTCGGCTTCTACCAGCAGCAGGTGGATCAGCGGCACTGGTACGGGTTCTGGAACTACGGCGACATCATGCACACCTTCGACGAGGACCGCCTGGTCTGGCGCTACGACGTCGGCGGGTACGCGTGGGACAACTCCGAACTCTCTCCGGACCTGTGGCTGTGGTACGCGTTCCTGCGCTCGGGCCGGGCCGACATCTACCGCTTCGCCGAGGCGATGACCCGGCACACCGGCGAGGTGGACGTCTACCACCTCGGCGAGTGGGCCGGGCTCGGCACCCGGCACGGCGTGCAGCACTGGGCCGACAGCGCCAAGCAGCAACGCATCAGCACGGCGATCTACCGGCGCATCTACTACTTCCTGACCGCCGACGAGCGGACCGGCGACCTGCTCACCGAGCTCGTCGACTCGGACCGCACGTTCCTGGTCCTGGACCCGATCCGCAAGATCCGCACCGAGCCGTACACACCCGACCCGCACGCGCTGTCGATCGGGCTCGGCACGGACTGGAGCGGCCTGGCCGCCGCCTGGCTCGCCGAGTGGGAGCGCCGCGGCCCGAAGGCGGACACCGCGAAGGCGAAGCTGCTGGCCACCATGGAGACGATCGCGGCGATGCCGAACGGCTTCGTCACCGGCAGCGGCCTGTACGACCTGGACACCGGCCGGTTCGCGCCGGTCACCGCCAAGACCGTCAGCGTGTCGCACCTGAGCGCCATGTTCGGCCAGGTGGAGGTGTGCGCCGAGGTGATCGACCTGGTCGAGATGCCGGCGTTCGAGGCCGCCTGGCTGCAGTACTGCCGGCTGTTCAACGCCGCCAAGGCCGAGCAGGCCGCCGAATGCGGCGCCGACTTCGGCAACCTGATCCTGCGGCAGGGCCACGCCCGGCTCACCGCCTACGCGGCCGTCCGGTTGCAGCGCGCCGACCTGGCCACCCGGGCCTGGACGGAGTTCTACACCGGCGACGGCTACGGCCCGGCGCTGCCGTGGAGCAGCCGGCACGTGACCTCGACGCTCAACCCGACCGACGCGGCGACCTGGGTGTCCACCAACACCACGGCGCTGTACGGCCTCGCCGCGATCCAGAACCTGGCGCTGGTCGGCGACCAGATCACCGCGCCATGAGCCTCCCGATGCTGCTGACGGTGGCCCTGACCGGCGGCCTGCTCACTGTCCCGGGCCCGGTGCCGGCGCCGTCGTGTGCCGGCACCGCACCGATCGTCTGCCACGTCGAGGTGCCGCCGGGCAACTACGACGTGACCGTGCTCCTGGGCGACGCCGAGGTGGCCGCGTCCACCGCGGTCCGGGCCGAGGCCCGCCGGATGATGCTCGCCGAGGTCGCCACCGCCGCGGGCCGGTACTCGCGGCAGACGTTCAGCGTGAACGTCCGCGAGCCGGAGGGCGAGCCGACCAAGACCGCCGGAGTGGGCAGTCCCGGCCTGACGCTGACCTTCACCGGCGCCGACCCGCACGTGCGGCACGTGTCGGTGCGGCCGGCCCGCCCGGGGCGCCCGGTGCTGTATCTGGCCGGCGACTCCACGGTCTGCGACCAGGACACCGCCCCGTACACCGGCTGGGGTCAGGCCATCCCGCAACACCTGCGCCGCGGGGTGACCGTGGCCAACTACGCCGACTCGGGCGAGAGCAGCGGGTCGTTCCTGGCCGACCCGCTGCTGTTCGCCACCATGCGCCCGCTGCTGCGCCACGGCGACGTGGTGCTCATCCAGTTCGGGCACAACGACAAGCAGACCACCGCCGAGGACTACCGGGCCAACCTGACCACGCTGGTCGCCGGGGTACGCGCCCAGCACGCCAAGCCGGTGCTGGTCAGCCCGCCGGTGCGCCGCCTGTTCGACAGCGCCGGCGCGCTGACCCCGACGGCACTGCACGTCAACGGGCTCGGCGTCGACCTGCCGGCCGAGATGCAACGGGTGGCGCAGGAGCAGGCGGTGCCGTACATGAACCTGACCGCGGACAGCGCCGCGCTGGTGCAGGGCCTCGGCCCCGAGGCGTCCAAGCCCATCTATCTGTACAACGAGGCCCGCGACAACACCCACTTCTCCGAGTACGGCGCCGACCGGATCGGCCGGCTCGTGCTGGACCGCCTCGAACCGCTCGGCCTGCTGCCGTACGCGATCCGCCGCTGAGCGCCCCGAGTCGTCCCGGGGTTCAGATCTCGGGGTCGACTCGGGGTGATCATGGATGGTCCCGGCCGGCGCGCCATTTCAGGCTGTTGGTCATGACATACCGGTTCAGCGTCGTCATCCCCTGCTACAACGAGGAGGCCTATCTCGCCGAGGCGATCCGCTCCCTCCACCAGCAGGAGTTCGCCGGCGCGTACGAAATCGTGGTGGTCGACAACAACTCCACGGACGCCACCGCCGAGATCGCGCGCAGCCTCGGCGTCCGCGTCGAGACCGAGGCCGTGCCGGGCGTGTGCAACGCACGCCAGACCGGCACCGAGGCGAGCAGCGGCGAGATCGTCATCTCCACCGACGCCGACACCACGCACCCGCCGGACTGGCTCGCGAAGATCGACCGGAACTTCCGGGCGGGCGACGATGTCGTGGCCGTCGTCGGCCCGTGCCGGTACAAGGACGGTCCCCACTGGGGACGCGGCTTCGCGCGCGCCCTGTTCGGCGCCGTCGGGCTGGTCTACCGGGCGACCGGCCGCACCTACTACGTGACCGCCACGAACATCGCCTTCCGCCGGGACCGGTGGAGCGGCTACGACCTGCGGCTCACCCAGGGCGGCGACGAACTCGATGTGCTGCGCAGGCTGCGCGCCGAAGGAACCGTCGTCTACGACAAGAGCAATCCGACGTTCACCTCGGGGCGCCGGTTCACCCGGGGGCTCGCGCACAACCTGTTCGTCTCGCTGTTCGTGTTCTACCTGTCGGCCTACTTCATCAACCACCTGTTCGGACGGCGGGTGCTCGGGAACGCGCCGGCCTATCGCGACAGTCGCGCGGCACCCTCGCGCCGGTTCCGGGTCGTGGCCGTGGGCTTGCTCGCCGGGCTTTCGCTGTTCGCATTCCAGAAGCCCCGGGAGTACGTCGCGCACACCGCCGACAACGTCGTGCACTACGTGCAGGGCAACCCGGCCGGCGGTGCCCAGCCGTGATCGTGCTCTGGCTGGGCGCGGCGGCGCTCGTGGGCGCCGGCTACTGGTTCTTCATGGCGCCCTATTCACAGTTGCTCGGCAGCTACCCCTACCGGGTCGAGCAGGCCGACCGGGTCGTGGCGCTCACCTTCGATGACGGTCCCAACGAGCCGTACACGTCCCAGATCGCCGACTTCCTCGACAGCCGCGGGATCCGGGCCACCTTCTTTCAGGTGGGCGCGTGCGTGCGGCGTTTCCCGGCGAGCACGGCCCGGCTTGCCGCCGTGGGGCACGTGGTCGGCAACCATTCCATGACCCATCGCTACACCACCTACTTGCGGCCCGGCGCGTTCCGGCGCGAGATCGACCAGACCCAGGAGCTGCTGCGGGAGCGGCTGGGGCGGACGCCGGCGTTGGCGCGTACGCCATGGCTGTGGCGGCAGCCCATCCTGCTGCGGATGCTCCGCGGGCGCCGGCTGCAGCCGGTCTCCGGCACGTTCGGACACCCGCTGGAGGTGTTTCACCGCGACGGCGCCGCCATGGCCCGCCGGGCGCTGGCCCAGACGAAGCCCGGCAGCATCCTGATCTTCCACGACGGCTTCGACGGTCGCACCGGGGACCGCAGCCAGACCGTCAAGGCGGTCCGGCTCACCGTTGACGGCCTGCTGGCCCGGGGCTACCGGTTCGTTACCGTGGACGAGTTGCTCGGGGTGCCGGCGTATCACCGTACGGTCGGCGAGGCACCCACGACTTAGCGAACGGTGATCGTGACGGTGGCCGTGCTGGTGGCCGCGGGCAGCTTACTGGTGTCGATTGCGAGGAACTCGCCGTCGTCCTGCTTGCCGGTCGTGGGGGAGACCTTGGCGTGCAGGGTGAACGGGGTCGTGGTGCTCTGCGCGAGCCCGTCGATCCCGAAGTCGCTGTCGTTGCTCAGCACGAGGAACCGGCCGCCGTCCCGCTGGGCGACGCCCTCGATCTTGTCGTGCGAGAAGAACCGCGCCGCCGGGTCGAGCGTCGTGAGCAGCTTGGTGACGTCCAGGAACGGCGTCTTGCCGACCGGGGTGACGCCGGCCGCGGCGAGGGTGGCGGTGGCGGTCGCGGTGTCCTGCTTACCGACGGTGGCCTCGATACTCGCACCGTTGATCAGATATCCGCCCTTGGCCGCGTCGTAGCCGGGCGCCGACGGGCCGACATCGGTCGCGCCGGTCACGTCGATCTTCCAGAGCTTCTTGTACGCGCTGGGCGGGAAGTTGCCGTCCCGCTCGTCCACCAGGAACGTGGTCGGGGACAGCGCGGTGATCTCGCTGACCGCGGTGCCGGTGTCCTTCGGGTTGTCCAGCAGGTACAGGAACTCGTGGGTGGCGCGGGTGCGCAGGTCGACCGTGACGATCCGCAGGGTGGTGACGTTGCCCGGCTTCTGGGTCAGGTCGCTCTGTTGCAACGCCGACTGCATGACGCCGACCAGGGTCCGCCCGTCCGGGGTGACGGTGAGGCCCTCCATGCCCTTGTTCGGCACCCGGTTGCGCAGTTCGGCGGGCAGGCTGCCGTCGAACGGCGAGAGCCGCCCGATCTGTCCGCCGCGCGCGTCGAAATGGGTGATCAGCGGCCCGTACTCGTCGGACACCCAGAACGTGCCGTCCCGCATGGCGACCAGGCCTTCCGGGTCGTAGCCGGTCGGGTCCGCCGGGATCGGGGTCCCGTTCAGATCGGTGATGGTCTCGCCGGTGTTGGCCTGGATGTTGACATGCCCGGTGTACGGGGTGCCGTCCGGCAGCCTCAGCGTGATGGTCTTCTCGAGCACCGCGCGGCCGTCGCCGTCGAACCGGAACTTGCCGATCCGCGGGTGGAAGTCCGGCAGCGGCTCGACCTTCGTCGCGTTCGGGCCGTCCACGTTGGGCCCGCGGTCGGTCAGGCCGTAGAACTCGTCCGGCGAGCCGGGAACCGGGTAGAGCGAGGAGCCGTAGCCACCGCCGGTGATGGTGACCCCGCCGATCGTGCCGAGCGGCGCGACGTGCGTTGAGTAGAGCCGCACCGCGTCGCTGACCGTGTACGTGAACGTGTCGGTGCCGTGAAAGCCGGCGGCCGGTGCGTACCGGAACGAGCCGTCCGGGTTGAGCGTGAGCGAGCCGTGCGCCGGATCCGAGTGCGCGACCAGCGTCAGCGGCCGGCCGTTGTCGTTGCGCAGCACGCCCCGATGCGGCTCGACCGAGATCGGGCCGTGCACGCGGTAGGTGTCGTCGTAGGCGTGCAGGCCGGTGCCCGCGGGCCGGGCGGCCGCCGGGCCGGGTGTCGCGAGGGTCAGCACGAGCACACCGGCACCGGCGAACGCGAGTCCGCGGCGAAATGAGCGGGAGTTCATGGGCCGAGTCTTGAGCCGTCGGGTGGCCACCACATGAACGCCGTCCGGCCGTTAGGTGCGTTTGTCACAACCGCCGAAGTGAGACGGCTCGCCAGCGCCCGCGGGGTGCGAGGAAGCGTGCGCGTGCACCCACCAGGCGAGCGGAAGTGCGATCAGCACCACCGCCTGGATCGCGAGCAACGCCGCAACGATGCCCCAACGGTCCGCCACCAGGCCGGCTCCCAGGGCGACGAGCGCGTAGAGCACGCTGCCGAGCAGCGACGCGAGCGAACCCATCGTCGCGCGTTCCCGGTCGGTGAACTCGCGCTGCAGCAACGTCTGCTGGGCGATTGTCGACATGCCGTAGGCCGGTGACCCGAGCAGCACGGGCGAAAACACCGTCGGCTTGACCAGCGCCACGAAGTTCGCCACGTTGTCGAACAGCTCACCGGACAGCAGAGTGCGGGCCGCGCCCACCCGGCCGATCACCCAGCCACTGACGCGGAAGCCGGCGAAGGACACGCCATGGCCGAAGGTGCGCCACAGGCCCAGCGCCCAGAGCGGCCACAGCCCGGCCACGAAAACAGGCGACAACTGGGCCGCGCTTTCGCTGCTGTACCGAAGGGCCGACACCAGAGTCATCCGGCGGAGCACCGGATTACGGCGGATGCCGCGCAGGGCCGATCCGAGATGCGCCAGCACGTTCGATTCGAGTGGGCCGTGCACCCGCGGTTCCCGGACCCGCAAGGCGACGAGCACGCACAGCACCTGCGGCACGACCGACAGCACGACCACCGTACGCAGCGACCACGCGCCGGCGATCACGCCACCTATGGCGGCCGCCAGTGCGAGCGCGATCTGGAACATCGAGTTCACCCGGCCCGAGTGGCGGGGGAACTCCTCCTCCCGGCCGGCTTCGAGCAAGGTGTCGTACAGCAGAGACTCGTTGTTGCCGCTCCACAGGGCGGTCGCCAATCCCTCCAGCACAACAGCTGCCAGGAGGAGGCCGTAGCCCGAAGCGCCGGCGTACCCGAGATGGGCGGCCACCATGACGACGGCACCGGCGATCATCGTGCCGCGCCGGTCGAGGCGGTCGGAGAGCACCCCGGTAGGGACTTCGAACGCCGCCGAAGACAGCATCTTCACCGCCAGGAGGCTGGCGGCCGCGGTGTACGAGCCGGTGACTTGCGCGAAGTAGATGACCATGATCGGCCCGTACATGCGGAAGTCGCCGAAGAAGTTGAACCAGCTCAGCAGGCGGACATTCCGGTCGACAGTCTGATCAGTGGAGTTTGGGGCAGCGGTCAGGCGTTCGACCAGGAAACGTATACGGAGCAGTGAGGAACGACGAGCGGACACAGCGGAACTCCCGGGAAGGCGAACGGAGACGCCGAACAGCGCCAAGGGCCTCGCCCCCGGCGACCGGGATGTGTGCTGACTTTGCTGCTACCCGGTTACCAAAGGCGAACGGAAGCTCCGGTCATCGCTGTAGACATCAGTGCTCCTCAATTCCCCAGGTGGACGGGAGTTCGCAACAGCGTCAACCCTAGCGATCGAAGGACCTACGTGTCCGCTGAATAACGGACACGTAGGCGCGTTTGTCAGCCGCCGACGAAGTCGACCACGGCCCGAGTGAACGCCTGCGGCCGTTCCAGGTGGGCCATGTGCCCGCAGTCCAGCTCGAGCAGCTGCGACTTCGGCAGCGCCTCGTGCAGCATCCGGCCCCAGCGGACGCCGCAGATGAAGTCGTGCTCGCCGCTGATGACCAGCGCGGGCACGGCGAGCGAGCCGAGCGCGGCACGTACGTCGAAGGGCGCCGGCTCCTCGCCGCCCGACGGCGCGGTCCACGCCCGGAAGGTGGCGAAGCCCGGCGCGATCTCGGCCTCCTGAGCCCAGTAGTCGGCGAAATACGCGGGCAGGACCTGGCGCATCCGCTCGGTCAACGTGTCGTCGTCGGTCGCGGCCAGCGCCTGCTGGAACGCCGCCGGGAGCCCGGCCGCCTCCGGCCGGTGCGGCAGTCGCGCGGGCACCTTCTGCAGATTGGCCATCGCGTCGGCCCAGAACTCGGCGCCGGTGACCGGCGAGGTGGCGAACAGGATCAGGCCGGCCACCCGGTCCGGGTGCTGCAACGCATACCGCTGGGCGACGAACCCGCCGTGCGAGTGCCCGAGCAGGTACGCCCGGGGCACGCCGAGATGTTCGAGCACGCCGTGCACGAACCTCGCGTACGTGTCGATCCGGTACTCCCGCGGATCGGCCAGCCGGCCGGAGGCCCCGGTGCCGATCGGCTCCAGGTAGACCATCGTCAGATGCGTCTCCAGCGCCGGAATCCGCAGGTAATCCCAGCTCATCCCGGGGCCGCCGGAATGCACCAGGCAGATCGGCCCGGCCCCGGCGACGTGGTAGACCTGCCGTACGCCATCGATCTCCACCTGGTGGACGCCAGGAGTGAGGGCGGTGACAGTCGAATCCATCGGTAACTCCACATACTGCGCATCTGGTGCGGGCTGGGCCCGCCTGGACGCCAACCAGATGCCGTCGCGCCCCGGAAAGTTCGCTTCGCCGCGGAAATTTCTCGATCAGCCGGATCGGGGGTGGAACAGTCGCAGCCGCCGGACCCGTCCCGCGTCCAGGTGGTGCAGCCAGACCACGCTCGGCGGGCAGTGCCCCGGATCGTCCGGCGGGCTGATCAGATCCGCCTCCCAGATCAACAGGTTTCCGCCGGCCACCACGTTCCGGATCCGCTGCCGCACGCCGAGCGCCAGGTCCCCGTCCATTCCCCGCACTAGCACGTTCCAGCCCTCGCCGCGCTCGGCACCGACCGACTGCCCGGACGGCAGGACCGCGGTCAGATCCGGCCACCAGGCCTCCCGCACCACCCGCTCGAACTCGCCGCGCCGCGCCGCCGCCAGGGTCTCCTCGGCATCGCGGCGACGCGCGCCGGTCAGCGTGGCGATGTCATCGTGCGCCGAGTCGGCGGTGACCCGCAGCGCGGCGGCGAGTTTGTCGCGGCCCTGGCTCAGCCGGCTGCGCACGGTGCCGATCGGAACCGCGCACAACGCGGCGATCTGCTCGTACGACGAGACATCGCTGAAGTAACGCAGCATCGTGACCAGGCGGACCGGCTCGGACAGCTCGCCTAGCGCGTGCCAGACCCAGTCACGTTGCGCGCGATTCTCGAGCAACTCTTCCGGCGTCGGCTCGCGCGCCGGCAACGCCAGCGCCTCCAGATCACCCAGCGGCACCGGCCGGGAGGCGCGCGCCAGCATCCGGCAGTTGTTCCGCACCACGGTACGCAGCCAGGGCCCGATCGCCGCCGGATCGCGTACGTCGTCGATCCGGCGCAACGCCACCAGCATCGCGTCCTGGACCGCGTCCTCGGCGTCCGGCCCGTGCCCGAGCAGGCTCAACGCCACCGCCTGCATGCCGGCCCGATGCCGCTCCAACAGGACGGCGAGGCTGGTCGCGTCCCCGGACCGCGCGGCCCGGACCAGCTCCGGATCCGAAAGCACGCTCGTTCCCCGGCTCTCCTCGCACGAACATCGGCCGCGATGAACCCTACCCGGCCGTCCTGAACCGGCCGTGCCGATGCCACGTGCGATGATCATCGACATGGGCGAGCGTCATCCACATCCCAGCAAGCAACCGCTGCTGCCGCTGACGATGGTCCTGTCCCTGGCGTTGGGAGTGCTGGCCCTGCGCCTCGGCGGCCGGTACGCGACCTTCGGCGCCGGGTTCGCGTTCGCCTGGTTTCTGCTCTGCTTCGCGCTGTACAGCCTGTCCTGGATCCAGCGCGACCACGCCGAATGGCTGGAGAGCCGGCGCAACGAGACCGAGTAAAGGCGCCGCCGACCGGATGTCACGTCCAGTGGCGCTGTCGCGTCTCGAGGGAGGACGTGGACTCCGGGAGGTTGCGATGAACCTTGCACTGTGGGTGGGCCAGGCGCTGTTGGCGGTGGTCTTCCTGTATTCGGGGGCGCTCAAGGTGTCCCAGTCGAGGGAGAAGCTCCTCGGGATGGGGCAGACCGGGGTGGCGGTGTTCCCGCTGCCGGTGCTCCGGTCTGCCGCGTTCTGCGAGCTTCTCGGCGCGGTCGGCATCATCCTGCCGTGGCTGACGAACCTGGCGCCGGCGCTCACACCGCTCGCCGCGGCGGGTTTCGCGGTGGTCATGGTCGGCGCCGTCGCGGCGCACGCCCGGCCGCACGAGCCGCGCAACGTCGCGGCCACCTCGTTCATCCTGCTCGTCGCGGTGGCCGTCGCGGTCGGCCGAGGTGTGGGATGGTGACCGTGACCGATTCCCATGCTGCCGCCGAGGACATCGTTTCCGAGGCGTTCCTGCGGCTGCACCGGGCACAGGCCGACGGCACCGTGTTCGATTTCGAGTACGCGGGCATCGCCGAGGTCGTCGGGAAGAGCGAGGTCAACTGCCGGCAGATCGCGGCACGTGCGCGGCGGCACGTCGACGCCCGGCGGCCGCGCTTCGAGGCGACGGTGGCGAAACGCGCGACGCTCGCCGAACGCTTCTTCGCCGCCGTCGAGGCCGGTGATCTCGGCGGCCTGGTCGACATGCTGGCCGCGGACGTCGTGACCTACGGCGACGACGGCGGCCGCATCCCGTTCGACCTGTGCCTGTGGGCCGGCGGGTTCCGGGTGCCCGCGCTCGCCCGGGTCAGCGGCCTCGCGGTCAACAGTCGGGACCGCGCCCTGGTGGACCGCAAGCTCGAGCCGGCCGGCGCCGGGGCGTGGGGATCCGAGCTGGCGATGGGCTGCCGGACCGGCGGCTTCACCGCCCCCAAGGCCGCCGACGTTATCGCCGCGCGGCTGACCGGCCGGGAACCGGGGGAGTTCCGCTACCGCTACCTGCACGAGTGCATCAGCCTGGGGCGACGACACGGACTGATCCAGTTCCTGAACGCCGACGAGTCACCGAAACCCAGCATCCTCACCGGGCGCAAGGCCATCGCGTACAAGAACGCCACGCTGAACGGCGCCAAGACCCTTTTTCCGCCGCCCGGGCCCCGTCCCGACCCGCCGGCATCTTGCCGTCCCGGGAAGCCCGGCGCCGGGAAGACATTGACATCGATCACTCTGACAGGCTTCTATACGGATTGGGTTCGATCGTGTTTCGTTGACCCTCCTCCTGGGCTCCGAAGGGAACATAGATGAACAAATCCGTTACTCGGCTGGTCGTTGCGGCCATCCTCGCGGCCGCGGCCGTGCCGGCGTTCGCGGTCACGAGCGCCGGGCCGGCCGCGGCGCTCGACAATGGGCTGGTGGCGACGCCTCCGATGGGGTGGAACGACTGGAACGCGTTCGCCTGCGAGGTCACCGAGGACCTGGTCAAGCAGACCGCCGACGCCATGGTCAGCAACGGCATGCGGGACGCCGGGTACACGTACGTCAATATCGACGACTGCTGGATGACCAAGACCCGGGACCGCACCGGCGTGCTCGTCGCCGACCCGGTGAAGTTCCCGAGCGGGATGCGGGCGCTCGCCGACTATGTCCACGCCCGCGGGCTCAAGCTGGGCATCTACGAGGACGCTGGGCGGACCACTTGCGCCGGCTATCCGGGCAGCCTCGGCCACGAGGTCCAGGACGCGAAGACCTTCGCCGGGTGGAAGATCGACTACCTGAAGTACGACAACTGCAACCACGACGGCACCGACGCGCTCGCCCGCTACACCGCCATGGGTGACGCGCTGGCCAGGAGCGGCCGCCGGATCGTCTTCAGCATCTGCAACTGGGGCGAGGCCAACCCGTGGAACTGGGCGCCGCCGGTCGGCAACCTGTGGCGCACCACGGGCGACATCAGCGACAACTGGGACAGCATGAACGCGATCTACAGCTCCAACGTCAGCCACGCGTTCGCCGCGGGTCCGCACGCCTGGAACGATCCCGACATGCTCGAGGTCGGCAACGGCGGCATGACAGACCTCGAATACCGTACGCACTTCACGCTCTGGGCCGCGATGGCGGCGCCGCTGCTGGCCGGGTCCGACCTGCGCACCGCGTCGGCGAGCACCCTGGCGATCTATCTCAACAAGGACCTGATCGCGATCGACCAGGACCGCCTGGGCGAGCAGGGCCGGCAGATCTTCTCCGACGGCGCCCGGCACGTCCTGGTCAAGCGGCTCGCCAACGGCGATCGGGCGGTCGTGTTGTTCAACAGCGGCGGCACCCCGGCCACGATCAGCACCTCGGCCAACGCCGCCGGGATGCCGGCCGCGGCCTCCTACCGGCTGACCGACCTGTGGAGCAAGGAGGTCACCCGGACGTCCGGGCCGATCAGCGCCACCGTCCCGGCGCACGGCACGGTGGCTTACCGGGTGCGCGGCGGCAGCGGGCCGGGCGGGCTGACCCGGATGCTGGTCAACCAGGCGGCCGCCCGGTGCGCCGACCTGCCGGCTTCGGTCACCACCAACGGCACTGGCATCGTCCTCTGGGACTGCCACGGCGACACGAACCAGGAGTGGACCGCCACCGCCGCCGGTGAGGTGGAGGCGTTCGGTAAATGCCTGAACGCGGCCGGCGGCGGGACCACGCCGGGGACCAGGGTGGAGATCCAGGACTGCGACGCTGGCACGAGCCAGCGGTGGACGCTCCACTCCGATGGCACGATCACCGGCGTCGGCTCCGGTCTCTGTCTCGACAGCACCGGCACCGACAACGGCGCGACCCTGACCCTGGCGACCTGCGACCAGGCCGCCAGCCAGAAATGGACCCGCCGCTAGCCGCCGGGGGTTGAGCTGGTGTGCACTCCAGGTCCTAGCGTGCGATGCGTGGAATACAAATATCTCGGGGCGACCGGTCTCAAAGTCAGCGAACTCGGCCTGGGTGCCATGACGTTCGGCACCCGCACCGACGAACAGGCCAGCATGCAGATCCTGGACAAGTTCACCGACGCGGGCGGCAGCTTCATCGACACCGCCGACATCTATGGCGAGGGCAGATCCGAGGAAGTGCTCGGCCGCTGGCTCAAGACGCAGCGCCGGGACGACCACGTCATCGCGACCAAGGTCTGGGGTGCCACCGGAGCGCAGCCGAACGACCGAGGCCTGTCCCGCAAACACATTCTCGAAGCCGTGGACGCGAGCCTGCGCCGGCTCGGCACCGACTACATCGACCTCTACCAGGTCCACGTCTGGGACGACGGCACGCCGCTCACCGAGACCTTGTCGACCCTCGACACGCTCGTACGCTGCGGCAAGGTCCGGTACCTCGGAGTCAGCAACTTCCGCGGCTGGCAACTGCAGAAAGCGATCGACCTTTGCCGGCAGCACGGCTGGGAAACGCTCGCCAGCCTGCAGCCGCTCTATACCCTGCTCGACCGGGGCGCCGAGTGGGAACTGCTCCCGGTGTGTCAGAACGAGGGCGTCGGCGTCCTCACCTGGTCGCCGCTGCGTTCCGGATGGTTGTCGGGTGCCTACCGGCGAGGCATGACGGCACCGCCGCCGGAGAGCAAGGTCGCGGCTCCCGGAACGCACTCCTGGGAGAGGTACGCCAACGAGCACACCTGGCACGTGCTCGAGGAACTGGCGGCGGTCGCGGCGGAGGCTGGGCGTACCCAGCCGCAGGTGGCAATCCGCTGGCTGCTGCAGCGTCCCGGGGTCACCGCGCCCGTGATCGGCGCGCGGACGCCGAGCTATCTCGACGATCTGCTGGGCGCCGTGGGATGGTCGCTCACGCCGGAGCAGATGGACCGGCTCGACCTCGCCAGCCGCCCGGAGCGGCCGCCCTATCCGTACTTCGGATGAGCTCCAGGTACCGGGTCGTGCCGTCGGCCCTTGCCTGGAGGACTTCGGCCAACATCGGCCGGAGCGGGTCCGGGAGCATGGTGCGGGCCTGCTCCGCCGGGACGAACGCGTGCGCGGCGAGCTCGTCCGGGCTCAGCGTGATCTCGGCCCGCTGCCGCGCGGACAGGACGCCGCCGTCGAAGACGAAATACAGCTTGGCCGGCGTCCACGCCGTCAGTAGCAGCCCGCCGATCGGCGGAGTCAAGCCCAACTCCTCGCGAACCTCGCGTACGCATGCCTGGTGTGGGGTCTCGCCGTCGTCGACCCCGCCGCCGGGCAGGTTCCAGAGGTCCCGGTAGATCGGATCGACCAGCAGGATCCGGCCCTCGTCGTCGAAGAAAGCCGCGCCGGACGAGACCAGCGGGCGCGCGGGCGTCAGCTCAGACACGCGGTCCAGCCTATGCGGGCGCTGCCTGGCTTGCTGGTGGCGGGTTGCGGCTGCTGGCTCCGAACGCGGCGTGCGATCCCCACGCTGGCACAACTCGACGATCTCAGCCTCGAACTGCGCCGTGAACGACTGCCGAGGCCGTGCCCGCTTCTTACCCACGCTCTCCATGATGCTGGACATCCTCCCGGAGACCCCAGGTCCCCTGATCTTGGATGTCCGTCAAAACGGGGTAGGCCCAGGGCGCTTGTAGACGGCGGTGACCAGGTCGTGCGCTACAGCGCGTTGTAGACGGCGGCGACCAGGTCGTGGGCGCGTCGGTCGCCGGCCAGCCAGTCGCGGCGCAAGTTGGGGATGAACGCGATCGCGACCTGGTTGTCGATGTCGCCGAGGCCGATCGCGCCGCCGGCGCCCGGGTGCCCGAAGGCCGTCAGCCGGGCGGGCTCGGGCAGGATGAAGTTCTCCGACGGCAGCATGTAGCCGAGGCCGAATGCGCTTTCCAGCAGCAGCACCCGGTCCCGGCCGCGGACCCGTTCCCGGACGGCTTCGCTGAGCAGTTCCGGGGCCAGCAACGCGCCGCCCGCCAGGTCGCGGTAGAACCCCGCCAGCGCGCGAGCGGTCGTCACGAGGCCGGCGGCCGGCCAGCCGCCGGCCAGCACCTCCGGTTTGTTGTAGGCCGCGACCGGATTGGCGGAGGCGCGCATCAGCAGCGAGCCCGGGTCCCGGTATGCCTGCGCCAGCCGGTCGACGGTGGCCGGATCGATGGGCCCGGGATCCGTCCACGCCATCTGTTCGGCCGGCGGGAAGTCGACGCGTGCCGTCCGTTGCGCCACGGCCGGCGGTGCCCCGATCCACAGCTCGTCGCCCAGGTGGTCGCGCACATATTCACCGACCGTGAGTCCGGTGTGCCGGCGGACGTACTCTCCCACCAGCCACCCGAAGGTCAACGCGTGGTAGCCGTGGCCGGTGCCGGGCTCCCACACCGGCTGCTGTTGGGCCAGCAGCGCCGCCATCGCCGCGGGGTCGGCGGCCTCCGTCACGGTGACGGGCCGGTCGAACGCCGGCACCCCGGCCCGGTGGGTCAGCAGGTCGGCCAGCGTCGTCGCCTGCTTGCCGGCGACCGCGTACTCCGGCCACCAGGTGGCCACCGGCTCATCCCATCCCGCCCCGAGGTCCTGGGCGACCCGCAGCACTGCCGTCGCCGTGATCGCTTTCGTGCAGGAGAACGTCACGCACGGTGTGTCACGCACCCAGGCCCGGCCGGTCCGCGCATCCGCCAGCCCGCCCCACAGATCGACCACGGCACGGCCATCCACGAAGACCGCGACCGCCGCTCCGGCGTTCCACCCGTCGGCGAAGCTTGCTTCGAAGACCTCGCGAACCGCCCGGAATGCCGGATCGGTCCCGCCATCCACCTGCCCACCCATGACCGGAATTAGAACAGGTTCTAGTTCCGATCGCCAGTCGAGGCGCTTGAGAGGTTTGGCCGATCCATTCAAGACAGCGCCGGCAGCGGCTCGATAGCGTCCCAGCCATGGACACCGCAGCCGTGGAATCTCGACACCTCAGCACCCACATCGACCGTCCCGCCCGGGAGGTCTACGACTACGCGTCGGAGCCCGCGAATCTGCCCGAGTGGGCTCCCGGGCTGGGCAACTCCGTCGAAAAGATCGACGGTCAATGGATCGTGGAGTCGCCGATGGGCCGGGTCGTCGTCGCCTTCGCACCCAGAAACGATTTCGGCGTACTGGACCACGACGTCACGCTGCCGACGGGCGAGACCTTCTACAACCCGATGCGGGTGACCCCGGACGGAACGGGGTGCGAGGTGGTGTTCAGTCTGCGCCGGCACGCGGGCATGAGCGACACGGAGTTCGAGCGCGACGCGGACGCTGTGCTGGCCGACCTCATCAAACTCAAAGGTGTGCTGGAGCGCCGATAGCGGTGCGGAACGAGTCGCCGGGTGTCAGCCAGGTCTCCGGCAGAAGGCCGCAACGAGCGCACTCGGCGCGCGCCGTAGCGGACCAGCCGCGAGACCTTGGCGGCGGACTCGCCGGCGGCCAGGTGCGGCAGCGCCGCCCGCAGCCGGACGCCGGCTCGCCAGCGGGGCCTCGTTGGCGAGCGCCCGCTCGCGTCCACCTACCGGCCCGACTTTCAAGGCTGCGCGGATCGGCCGGGTTGTCGATCAGCGCCGCAGCGACCTCGCGTGCCCGTTCGTCCACCGGTGTGGGCGCCTCGATCGTGCTCTGGCCTGCTCACCGGTTTCGCGGAGCTGTGCTGTCCGTCGGGGTCATCTGCGCGGGCGAACGGGTTGCCGGACGGCGCGCGCTGCCCGCCGGCCCGCGACGTGGTCGCCCTCGAGCTGGCCGCCTCGGCGCGCCTGGTGTGGTGGGTCGAGGTTCGCCTCCGCCAAATGGCCGATCAGCTCGGCGAGCAGCGGGCTGGGCGTAGGTGGGCGATGCACTGCCCTTCAACTGTGAACCATCCCGTCGCCCCGGACCCGGCGGCCACGCCCGAGCCGGATCAAAGCGGGTCGACGGGCGCCGGTTGATGTGCCGGTTCGGCTGGTGGCGGTCCTCTGAGTCGGGAAGTCCTGGCAGGATGGTGTGCATGCTGGTCGGGGATGCGACGGTGCCAGGTCTCGCGATCGGCGACGGCTACGCGTGCTATCGGGGCCCGGTGGCAGACAGCACATTGCATCGTCACGCCGCCTTCCAGGTCGCCATCGCGGTGCGGGGCGAGGTCGCCATTCTGGACGCCGCTGGCACGTGCCAGCGCGCCCCGGCGCTGGTCGTGCCGCCGATGACGCGGCACCAGATGCTCGCGGCGACGGACGTGCTCACGTATTTCATCGAGCCGCAGTGCGCGTTCGCCGACCGGCTGCGCGAATGCCGCGGCATCACCTCGGCCGGCGAACTGCGCGGCCTGCGGGAGGAGGAGCTCCGCCCGGCTGCGGCGCGCGTGTCCGGCGCGCTGGACCCGCGGCTGGTGGCGGCGATGGACGCAACGGCAGCGGCCTCGGGGCTGTCGATGCCGGATCTGGCCGCGCGGGTCGAGCTCTCGCCCCAGCGCCTACGCGCCCTGGCCCGCCAGCAGTTGGGGATGCCGCTGACGCGCTGGCGGGCGTGGGCGCGGCTGCGCCGGGCGGCCGAGGCGTTGAACGACGGCCAGTCGTTGGCCGACGCGGCCGGCACGGCCGGCTTCGCCGACCAAGCGCATTTCACCCGCTGGATGCGCGAGATGATGGGGCTGACGCCCTCGGCTGTGTTGCCGGCCCTGCGTGGTCACGCCCGGCGCGCGGTGTAGACCGAGATCGACCCGCTGATCGTGGGCACGACCTCGGCCTCCCGTACGTCCTGGAACCCGGCCTCGGAGATCAGCCGAGGCAGAATGCCGTCGGCGTTGGGCTGGGTGTCCTGTTTGCCGTCGGCCAGTTGCACGACGCGGAAGGCCAGCCGCATCAACCTGGTGCGCTGCAGCCCATAATCGGCGATCACCAGCCGCCCGCCGGGCCGCAACGCCACGAACATCGACGCCAGCACCGCCCGCTTCATCGCCATCGGGCACTGGTGCAGCACCAGGCTGGACACCACCGCGCTCGCCGTGCCGGAGCCCACGACCTCCACCACTGAGTCGCCCATGCCGACCCGCCACTCCACCTCGGCGCCCGCATCGTCGGCCTTGCGCCGCGCCGTGCCCAGCACCTCCCGATCGGGATCGACACCGATGATCCGTGCCCGCGGCTCCACGTGCTGCAGCAGCAACGCCAGCGAGCCGGTGCCACAACCGACGTCGACGATCACATCACCGGGTCGCGGCGCCACGTGCATGGCGACCAGACCGCGCCACAAACGTTCCCGCAGCAACGCGGCCACCGAGTCGTACAGCCGGGTGGGCGCGAAACGGCCCATCGCCGGGGTGAAAGCTCTCTCGCTCATGCCCACAGCCTCGACCGCAAACGGCTGCGATGTCTTGAACAAAGCGCTCGTGGGTCACCAGCGCAGATCAAGGGCGAGTGGGCCGCGTACGCCAATGGACTTTCGGATTGGAATGCCGCGGTCCGGCGCCGGGCGCAGGCCGGGCAGGCGCTCGATGAGCGTGTGCAGCGCGATGCGTGCCTGCGCACGTGCCGGCGCAGCTCCGACGCAGGTGTGCACGCCGGCGCCGAATCCGAAGTGGCGGGTCGGGGTCCGGGTCACGTCGAAGCGGTCGGCATCGGGGTAGCGGTCCTCGTCGCGGTTGGCGGAGGCGAAGACGAGCAGCACGTCCGCGCCCTCCGGGAGGTCCACGCCGGCGATCGTGACGGCGCGGGTGGCGCGGCGGAAAATGGTCGGCACCGGCGCCTCGAACCGCAAGGTCTCCTCGACCGCGTTGGGCACCAGCTCCGGTCGCCGGCACAGCAACTGCCACTGATCCGGGTGCCCGAGCAGCATCCGCAGGGCGTTGCCGATGGTGTCGGTGGTGGTGATATGACTGGCGCCGAAGGTACTGCTGATCGTCCCGACCAGCTCGGCCTCCTGGTCGAAAGTGAGCGGCTCGCCGCCCGGAGCGAGCGCGGCGACGACGTCGCTGATGAGATCGCCTGTCGGGGCGGCGTGCCGCTGACGTGCGTAACCGGCCAGCAGATGTTGAAAGGTGACGAAGGAAGTGGCGGCGTGCGCTTCCTGCTCCTCGGTCAGATCGGCACTGCCCAGCCGGAACAGCGACTCGCTGCCGGACTTGGCGGTCGCGACGTCGGCCGGTGCGAAGCCGAACAGCTCGGCGGCGGTGTCGACCGGCAACGGCGAGGCGTACCGCGCGACCAGATCGGCGCCACCGGCATCGGCGAACGAGTCGACGAGTGCGCCGGCCCGTTTCCGGATCGCGGGTTCCATCGCTTTGATCCGGCCGGGTGTCGTCAGGTGCTGGGCGTAGGGCGTGCGGAAACGGCGATGGGTCGCGGCGTCGGAGGTGATGTGGTCCGGCTTCGGCGGATAGCCGCCGGCCAATGCGGCGTACGTCGCCGGGTAAAGCTCCCGGAGAGGCCGCAGACTGTTGACCGAGGAGAACCCCACCGGATCCTTGAGGATCGCGTCGACGTCCCGGAAACGCGTGACGACCCAGGCGTCGAGCCGTGGCGAGTGGAAGACCGGCTCGCTGCGCCGCGCCCGAGCATAGAACGGATACGGGTCCTCGAGGTGTGTCCCCAGTGGATCGAAACTCTCCGCAAGCTCGCTAGTCATCTCTCGGCTCCTCATCGGGTCCTTGACTGACGAGAATGGACCAACCGCACTGTGCCCGGCAAGTAGCCCCATCAGCGGCAGATCGCGTCCGCGGCGGCTAGGGTTGCGGGGTGACGGATCGTAAACCGCCCCGGATTTCGGCAGACGAGAAGACCACGCTCCTGGGATTCTTGAACTATCTGCGCGACGCGATCGCCGCGAAAGCAACCGGCGTACCGGAACCGGCGGTCCGTGCTCCCGGCGTGCCTTCCGGCACCAGCTTGCTCGGGCTGATCAAGCACCTGACGTTCGTCGAGCAGTTCTACTTCCAGGGCGCAGAGGTCAGCAACTGGGCGGCGACCTTCAAACCGACCGGCGAAGACTCTGTTGACAGCGTGCTCGCCGGCTATCGCCAGGCGGTAGCCGAGGCGAACAAGGTGATCGAGTCCTGCGACGATCTCACCCAACCGGTTCCGAGCTCAACGAAACCGGGGCCGGCGATGCGCTGGCTGCTCACCCACATGATCGAGGAAACCGCCCGGCACGCGGGCCAAGCCGACATAATCCGAGAACAAATCGACGGCTCAACGGGTCGATGATCGGCTAGACACCTTCCCGGGTGGAGGTCCGGTTCTGATCCATGTGATGCTCCGTCGGGATGGGGCCGAGGTGGGTGGAGCGGTTGCCGTCTTCGCTGTCCTCGTGGGTGGTCGGCCGCGGCGTTGCTTCTCATTCAGGCACTGCGCCTCACGCTCTTCGACGCCACCGAACCGCGTCGTACCATCGGCATGGTCCTCTACCTCATCGGCATGGCCCTCATTCCAGCGGCTGCCGCGGTGGCCGCCTGGCTCGCGGCCGATTACGGCTGGTCCGCGACGGCGTGGGTCCTCGGTGTGCTGGCAGCGGTCATAGCGGTGGCGGTCGGCATCTGGATGTTCCTGTTCGCCACCACCACCTGATGGTCGGTGGACGCCACGTCGCCTCTTCCTGGCCCACCCATCGCGAACCGGCGGTAGTGGGCGTGCCGATCGAGAAGAACCCGTCGTCGTCTCTGCCGCTTTCCCGCAAGCCAAGGCAGCGAAGGATGCGAGGAAGGCCGCGATCACCAGACTTCGGTCGACTTCGGTGGCGGTGGCTGCGGATTTCGCTGCAGCACATGCGGCGGCGCCGCTTTCCGCCGGCACTGCGCCGCCGTCACGAACGACGCGGGCGGACATCAGTACGGTGCAGCGTCCGCTCGAACCGGCAGCGTTGGGTATCGACGGTGGGCGGGTGACGCAACACTTGTTCGCGGTGTGTGAATGGGGCATTCCTGGCCACCGCGTGTTGCCAATTTGCTGCGGGTGACGTTGGTCGCAGAATTGGTATTGCCGATCATGGATATGGGCATGCGATCTTGGATGGTGTTCGGGATAATTTGTGGCATGCGGCAGCTGGAATTGTTCACGAGGGCCGAGCTCGCGGGGATGCGGGATCGGAGCAGGGCTCGCAATTATTCTGCGAGTCGTGACGAGTTCCGGCGTGCGCATGAGCGTCATCGTGAGTGGGGCTTGCAACGTCGGCACGCCGAGCGGTTGCGGCAGATCCGTGAGCGGGAGGCGGGTTGCTGGCCGGCGGATCTCGAGGTGCTGCATGCTGGCGTCGAGGAAGGCCGGTCGGGCATGGCGGATCTGTTGCCCCCGGGCACCGGGCGGCCTCCTCGTGCGGTGCGACGCCCGGCGCCGGGCTGCCACCCGCGGGCCGGGTCGGTCGGGCAGGCCGCGTCTCTCGAGCGGGTCGGGTCTGTCGGGCGGGCCGGGTTCGTCGGGCGGTCGGAGCCTGCTAGGCAGGCAAGACACGCCAGTCAGGCCGGGTCCGCCAGAAGGGCAGGACCCGCAGGGAAGCCCCACTGCGAGCCCGAAAGCACATCGCCGCCCCAGCCGTGCTCGGCCGAATCGAACCGCGGCCGCCGCGCAGCGCCGGCCCTGTCGACGTGCAGGCACCCAGCCGTGACCACGCGCCGAGGTGAAGAACGCGTCGACGATTCCACACCGCGGCCGCTCGCAAGTCCGCCCCGCCCCGGACGGGTCGGCGAGCGCCAGAGCGGGCCGACCCGACCAGCAGCGACCAGACACGCCCCTAAGCCCGCCGCCGGTGCCACCAATTCCACTACCAGAACACCCAAACGCAAAGCAATCCTGACGCTTCTCGAGAATGAATTGAATCCCCGCCTACCTCCCCGGCAATATCGTCAGCGGATCCCACCGTGAATTGTCGTCGGGCCCTCGCCGCGGAGCATTCTAATCGGCACGACAGGGGATGTCGGGTCGTGACGCTTCCGGCTGTGGAAGGCGGCGGGCCACGTGGCTGCATGAGGCGGTGGTAGCGCGTTATGCGAGGGCAGCCTGGTCTCGTAGGGGGTCCTGGCATTGGGCGCGGCGGGATCATTCCCGTGACGTCGTCGCTGGGGTGATTCAGCCGTTACGTTGCCGGGCGGCGGGGGCCGGTTTGACACGAACTGCGCCAACCAGGCCGCGCGGTCCGGGAGGATCCCGAACTGGCCCTGGACGCGCAGCAGGTCTGCGATGAGTTGGCTCGCCGTGCCCGGTGGAACATTGATCTCATCGTCGAGCGTCTTCCGGGTGCGGGCGCGCCATCGGCGAACGAGGACTTCCGTGGCAGCCCATCGCGGCAACCCGTCCGGACACCGTGGTCGCGCGGCCAGCCGTTCCCGGCGGCCGTTCCCGGCAGGTCTTCCCGAGCAGGTCTTCCCGGCAGGCGTTCCTGGGCGGGCGTGATATGCCGTCCGCCCAGG
>Ga0307515_10005179_pt1 | contig 26494 bp, 27 predicted proteins | sample 17_EM_MG_FD_194513 | JGI IMG/M metagenome (GOLD analysis project Ga0307515, IMG submission 194513) | Populus trichocarpa ectomycorrhiza microbial communities from riparian zone in the Pacific Northwest, United States - 17_EM | ecosystem: Host-associated > Plants > Roots > Unclassified | place... | reverse complement strand
TCACCTGTTGCATTAGCGTGTCGGGACGGCGGGAGCTCGTTTGTGTGTTAATGTTGTAATTCATGTTTGTTTAATCGCCTAACGGCACTAGGTTTGTTGTTTTGCCTTACGGGCTGGGTTTTGTGCTCGTCGCTCGGGCTGTTACTCAGTTATCAAACTACGGATTCACTGCCGGTCCGCTCGGATCTCTCGCTCTCTATCTTAGAATCTAAATAGCCAGGTCAGGTTCCTTCGCCCGTTCTTTCTCAGTCTTCTTTCGTTCATTCTCATGGGTGGTTCGGGTCAGTGGGTGTTTGTCAGTTTCTTTGCCCTTAAGGCGCTTACTGTTGTCAGGGATAATCTGATGTTCCTGGTATTTTATATTGATATGCGGTCCAGGTTCCGATGGGCGCTTAGTTTCGTCAGGTTTTTTGGGGGAGGCTCCCCAGCTTGCGCTTACGTGTACACTGAAATTTTCAGTATTGTGTAGTGTGTTTACTAATTCCTCTCGTTGGCCTGGGGCTTCAATACATGGTGTCTCTTGTTGTACTGGTGTAGTAGGGTTTAATTCATCAAGCTGGTTACAGGGGCCCCGCGGTCTAGGGCTGGGGCAAGGTGTGGTTCTCTAAGCTTGTCTATATGTGAGTTAAGTCTCGTTATCTTTCTAGTGTGTCTAGTACAGGGATCATGCTGAGGAAGGAGCCTCGGCTCTCGTGGTCATGCCGGAGAATGAGCCCCGGCTCTCGTGGTCATACTGGAGAATGAGCTCCGGCTCTCGTGGTCTGTCTGTACCCCCCTCTAGATCCGGGTTCCTCCAAAGAGCGATCACCTTGCGGTCTCACACTCACCCACGCGTCCATCCTAGGATGTCCGGAAGTGGTGACCATTTCAGAGGAGGGGGGGGAGATGGGCCCGACGTGGTCGGGTCCAAGCCCCCTGGCTTGGACTTATTGTCCCATTCCTCTTGACGCTTCTCATCCCAGAACAGACAATTCACAGAACGGTAGCTTTGACTGCATCATGATTTTCTCATTTGTTATTCTATTGGTCATTCCACACATTGGAGTGCAATGTATCATATTAGAATTGATATAAACTACATTTCCTGTCGTATACAATGTCTGTGCTGTATATCTGAGCATTCCTGACCAGTAATTTTCACCAATATAGAAAATAACTGGGTTAAATATAAGATTAAATATCAGGTTATAACCCCAATTTAACCCTCTATATAACCCTTCCCACTTTGCCTATAACCCTTTTGGGCGCTAAAGGGGTTATATCCTGGATATAACCCCACCCTCGAACTTTGGGACATACACACTCTATTACATCTCTTATACTGTGTTCTGAGTTACATCTGAGGTCTAGAACCTAAAGAACACCTTGTGCATTTGTCTAGTCTCAGATTCCCTTCACCCTATTCACTCTATTCATCCAACACTGCTGGCCAGTGTCAGGCTCTTACTCTATACTATCAAATGTGTGTATACATAACTAGTCCGCACTAGATTTCGTATATCCATGGGACTGAAAGAAGAGTCCCCAGGTTTAGACCCAGGCTATTAGATGTTACTTTCATTACAGTTGAACTATGAAATGTAACAGCATGTGTACTGCCTATGCTCTTATCATGATACCCTTTCCAAGCATAACTCTAACAGTTGATCAGAGCTACTGTGCCACTGGTTCGAATCCTGGCATGTGCCCACTTCATCGTGGTTCTGTCCAGACCTCCTATCCTCCGCGTCTTCTGTTCCTCTCCTGTTCGAGCTTCCATGCCCGTTTCTCTCCTGTGCATTCTATTCTTGCTGTTCCAAAGGATTACAACAGTGGCTTACAGTCCTATTGAAATTGGGATTGGGGGGCAGCCAGTATACATGTACATCTTGAAGGCTCGGTGTTTAAAGGGGGGTACCGTTACGATCCGTGTATACACTGCCTATGGACTAGTGATCAGCCTTGATCGTGATGACCTTTTGGCCTGATGGTTACGGTGTCCAAGCATAACTCTAACCCACTGGGGCATGAATTGCGAAGGGAATGCTAACACAGGGCAGTGCCCGGAGCCTGACCCACTGGTAGTAGGACATTAACACGTTAATAACAGAGGAGTCCTTTGAAGACCCCAACCTGAAAATTGAGTTAAGCTTCACAGGGCGTCCCCTACGCCATGTGTCAAGTCACTGGTCGGCTCTGTGATCCTGTTCGGGAGACAAGAGTGAGACACCCTGCTTCTGAGCCACTGTCGTTCCAGATATTTGCTTGCAATTCCCGAGTGCGAACCAATAATCCCGAATTGTTCTCACCATCAGCCCATTGAACCGAAGTGGACCTTGAGCTGACATAGCCTACAGATCCCAGGACTTCCTTGAGAGCAACAATAGCACCATCATATCTTCCAATTTTGTCAAGTGCTACCCCATATTCTTGATTGTCTGGGCATGGTCGAAAATATACCTCGCTCGCCGGATTGTTATTAACCAACATGCGATAGAAATGGCCATATGGAGTGTCTCTAAAGCATTGGCATATCGCTCAGACTGAAGGAGGCCACCTCCCTTGTTGGTATTGATAGCGCTGCGGAATACTGGATGTACCATTATTGGTGGAAGTCCTTTCGCCATGAGCTGCACAGCACGTCACAGCCATCGGATGGAAGGGCAATCCGAATTACAGTGGCCAGCTCTATACAACACATTGAGAAGCTCTAGTTTATTTCAGTGCGAGGCATTATTTCCAACCACTTCCTCACAGATTGAGATCGCCTGGGTGAAGAGAGTCCAAGCACGGGGCTGATACACGAAGAGCCCAGCAATAAGTGCAAATGACTCAGCCCGCTCATATCTGAACTCGAGTGACCGTCGGATCAAAGCCTCGGGAAGATCAAGTGCACAGTTTCCCGTCAGGTCGCGTTCATGATAGAGTTTCAGTTTGTCCAAAACCTTGGAAAGGTCACGAGGATATGTAGAACGACAAGCGTAGAGATATCACGAGATTGGAGAACATCCCACAGCAAAATTTCGGCCCGATCCAGAAATTCTTCCATTTCTTCTGCTTGCTTCCGGTAGATAACAGTCGTGCCATTCTCAGTAGAAAGCTCGATCATATCCGAGTGAGGGGTAAGGAGGACATGGTATTCCTCCAGGCGAAGCTTGATACGATCATATGAAAGGGAGGCGGCAGGGGATAATATGGAGAAGGTGACAACGGATGTAGTCATATTGGCCACGACCTAAGAATGGTAGTCATTAGTATTTACATACAAGCGATGATGGTAATCCACCCTCGTAGTCTGGCTATTGAAGCCAGCCGGTTCGACTTGCGAGTGCACCGAGAGACTACGAGAGCGTTAGCGGACCGGCCCCTGCTGGAGCATAGTGAGTACATGTTGGAGCAGAACTGTCGTTTCCGTCGGAACGAAGTCTAGTCGCCCAAGGATCACGTTCGTCAGTGTGAGTGTACAAACTTGCAGCCGCACCTAGCCGTGATGATACTCAATACAGTCTACCTCCAAAACCTGAGCCCCTCGTACCTGCCACCGAGTCCGGGTGCAACTGATTTTCGCATTCGATGCGGCCAATTTCTCGCGCAGATCTCCGGCTTTCCACAGTTCCTTAAGGCCTGGCCGGTTCTTCTTGCCCAGGTTCGGGTTGATCGAGTTCAGCCATTCGTCGAGGCCACGTAGGATTTTGCGCAATCGTCAGACCCGGCGGCGGACGAGGGGTAAGACTACGCACTCTGCGAGCTCTTTCAGGTCTGTGTCGAGTTTATGTTGGTCCCGTAGTTCCTTGTCAATGTTGTAGAGTGACTCGAGGAGATTGATATCCTTTTCACACTCGATGGGGCTGCCAAGAGTTCCGCTTTCTCCGATGCGACCTGAGAACACCGATAGATAATTATCACGAGCATTCTGCGGTCGAGGAAAATAATGGACGGACCAGTTTGATCTTATCCCATAACTCTTTTGCGCATTTGAAGACCGGGATGGCCGGTAGGACGATTGCACTAGTTGCACCGAGGGGTTCTACAGGTGATCGAGTCGGGTGAGTTAATTGGGGGGTCGTCGGGGTGCTGCCTGGGCGAGAACGCAGTGTCGATATCGTCGTCCCGTCCTCTCGGCGAACATCAGGACAGAGCAGCTTGGGTTGATAAATCGCTGTAGTAAAAAACGTGTGGTTGTAGCACTTGATCACACGAGATTGGGCAGGACTCTTCCTGCTAGGACTAGCAGAACAGGATATCGCCCTTCAACGAATGCCTGAAAACCACAGGAAAGGTGGTCGTGGTGATGCGGTTCCTCTAAGTGGTAGTGCGCTAGTGAGCAGCCGACGAAATGGAGGCGACCTGTCGCTCGCTGAATCCAAAGCGGCAATGTGGAGATATATAGGCTAAATAGCAACCTGTCCATCGGTTGTTATAATAAAAGAATGTCGACTCTGTTGAGTGAGCGTCACTCACCACACGCCATGTTTTTGTGATTTGTATTTAGCGCACTGTTTGCCCTTATATAGTTCACGGTTGTCTCCCTACTCTCTCCAGCGTTAGGTCTGGTCGTGCTCGTTCAACAGACTCATCTCTGGCCCTGTCGACAGCAAACTTCATATGCCTTGAGGTCCACCTGCCTCCTGACGGCCGGTGAATTATTGAACCCTCGGCCGTTGGTACAGGTACAGCCGTGGAGAGTTTGCATAGGTGAGGTGGGCAAAAGAGGCAGTAGGGGAGTAAGCCGAAACGCTGATCCAATATCCTGTTGAGTGAGTGTGACTCATCACATCATGTTTTTTGGTGTCTTGTGTTTCGTTCCTGTTTTGTATATTTAGCACATTGTTTGCCCATATATACTTTACGGTTGTCTCTCTCCAGCGTTAGGTCTGGTCGATCGTGCTCGTTCAACATATCCTGCAATACCGAAAGAGCCCGTTATTAAAAATATGCAAGTGGGCACGTTATGTATGACACTCCTGATACGGTCACGCCCTCCGAACGACCATCCTCTCGGGTGCACTCTCTCAGGTGTTGGAAATCTGGTACAAAAGACATGCCGGAAACGAGCGAGAGAACCGACGCGACTATATATCGAAACAATCTGGCGCCGTCCTCGTTCTGCGTACTAGGCCACCCTGTTCACGAGCGACTATCCTCACCTTTTCCGCCTTTGAATCTGCCATCACCACTGTAAAGACCTCGAATTTACCCCCGCCGCGCAGACCGACTTACTAAATGTTGGGAACGTAGGGAAGGCGACCTCGATGAAGGCAGCCTCGGTGGATCGGGTGCTCTGGGGGCCGGTCAAAGGCACTTAATGGCTAATTATTCACATTTACTGCTGACACCACGTAATGTGATTGTCGCAGAGCATTCTCCACTAAACTTCCCCCAAGTCCTTTTCCTTGAGAAAAAAGGGAGAGTAGCAAGGGATTCAATTTCATGGCAAGACTGCGGAGATTGTCGTGAAGGAGCCCAGCCACGGGACGAGGTCGCCCGGCGTTCCCTGGACTCTCCTTGTGGGAGCAGGTAAATGTTATGGGAATAAATCGGCGGGTTGAGCCACGATGTCATATTTTGGGATCGGGAAGTTAGCTGATGAGCGACTGGTGGTGTGAAAGTGACCATAGAGAGGAAGCTGCTAGCGAGGACACGGGAGTGAGGAGACGGGAAGTCACTAAAGGGCGACAAGCGCCTTGATAGGACTGTGCGAGTGATGGATGTAGGTCATGAGGAAATGGAAGTGTCAACCTGACATTGTAGGATCATTTTAAACCAATACGCAAGCCAAATACGTGAGGATTTGGCCTGCGCTCTATCTGTCGGAATATTGTTGTTCTCGTCATAGTAGGTACGGTTTGGGTTTAATTACGGTTCCTTAATATCGGTTATGTACAGGGTTGTGGATCCGTTTCCGCGTATTCTGATACTGGTTTCATGTTGTGGCTTGGCTGTTATCACTATATAGGTAGTCCTATCGTAGAAGTAGATAGAATAAGGAAGTAAGGGAGTTTCATTTTCCGTCACTATCCAGTAAATCCAGGCTCTATTTAGGAAATGTGTTTCCCCGAGGACCTTCTATGAGGTGTCTCCTGTGCGTGACAGAGCTTTCCATTAGTCTTGTTCGCACTTGTACTCCGGTGCACTGCTCCAACCTACCCGTCCTCATGGTTGCAGTCAGATATTAAGTTGAATGAGGAACAAACCAACGAACATAGTGCGGACATTATGCTTCCACGGCAACACATCGTGTGCATTGAGAAACATGGTGGACTACAAAAGTGGTGATAAGCGAAAAGGACTAGAATATCAAATATTAGGGAGGGTGGGTAAGGAACACGCTCAATCTTTTATGAGACGTTGATGAGTAGTGAGTGATTCACCACCTCCATGGACTGAATTTGGATTCGGGAATGACGTGGCGCTACATATTGAAACATAAAGCTTATTCCTCCGAATCGTTCGCGATCCGACGGTAGAAGACGGACAACCAGGGCTCTTCACGGGCGCCCGAGAGGTTGGATTTTAGTCCTCAATTGTACGTCCACCACCAATGGCCGCGCGCGTGTGGCGCCTGGATAAATCGGATCCAGTAAGTTGTAGACGACCGTCCGACCCTAGCTACGTGATGCGCCTCATCTGCACCACTGGTTCTGAATCAGGGTCAGTGACATGAGCGAAGTAACCGACCATTGGTGGTCCATGAAAACTACCAATAATACATGGGTCCGTATAGTCATATCGCCACTAGGAGCACCGGAAGATTAGGGTTGAGTGCAGCGCTTCTGAAGCGGTGTGGTCCAATTACCAAAAGGAGTTAGGAAGTAGGGCTGAAATGCCTGGGCTCGGCCATTTAATTTTCAGCAGGACACAGCGTTCCTGCATCGAATAAGGCGGCGAAACGGTGTTCCAACATTCAGCTTCCATGAGGACCGGCTGGCATGTCTCTTTTCCACGATTGTCCCTGCCCACGATCGCTGATAAGAGGGTCTGGGTCCACCCGCATCAACCAAAACGTGAAACTAGGGTCCAGCCGATACTCCAGTACGATCAAAGGCATGTTGGAGTGTCGCGCGTTATCGATCGGCGGTCTCCGGATTGGCGTCTTGGCGGCTGTTGGCCCCCGTTTGCGGGACTTACGCCGCCACCCTCCGAGACCGTGAGATATACCGAGATAGGTGTTCTAATAATGTACGCAGGGGTGAGGTTTTGCTTTGACGGAGAAGCCAGGGAAATCTGATCTGCTCTGGGAAACGATGCACCCAGTGTTGAGATGCTTGGGTGGCTTGTCAAGTATTGATATCTCACTCTAGATTGTTGTAGATAGGGTGACTATCGATCAGGGTTGGCGGTCACAATGGTGTATATAGTCAGTAGTGGTGGCCGCGCAATCAGTACTCCAGACTTTGGAGCAAAAGACTTGAGTACGAGATCTGTGAGTTTCCCGATCGTAGGATCGCCGCGCCGTTGGTCAGTAAGCAACGATCAAGTGACTCAAAAGGTACACCCGCTGAGCGTACACTGGCGTGCACTCAGTAAATTTCTTAAGGGTGACACCGATAGATCCAGAAGACCGGCCCAATCGGAACCACGAGAGCCGACATCGGAGCACTTTGACGGGTTCGAAGTGTGAAGGGGAGCAAGGGCAGGAAAGCACCGAAGGTTCCAATTGTGTTTCCACGTCTTGGGACTAACTGACAATGTTTGCAGCTGCATAGGAGACTACTTCGGACAAAATGAAATTCAAACATAGGAAAGACCAGCAAAGTAAATCAGGTTCTTCATAAATAAAAAGTGGTGATATGGGGTTCTCTAGGTGACCATATGTACCCAACCACGGGAACTAGTCGGGAAATTTTTGAATGGCCAAACTCGGAGGTCAGGGGCAGGGTTCGGGCTGATAAGAGGGTTTTCCATGTGACTACAGGGGGCGTGTAGAGCCTTTCGTCGTTTGTTGGGAAGAGTCGGAAGGTGAACTGGGCGACTAGCTGTTCGAGTGTGGTATCATGCGAGAATTCGTTAGGAGAGTCTCGAGGGTTCCTTATGTGAGCTACATACGTAACGTGATTGAGAAGACGGAATGAAGGAACTTTCTTTCTGCCATTTCGTGTGCGTGCAAATTTATTCCCCACGTTTCGTGAGCACGGGCTCGACGGTATATCGCTTCGTGAGGGCTTCGCCGACGCTGAGGGGAGCTGCAAGGGAGAGTGACATCATGGCGGCGGCGACAAAGAGTCTGAGGAAGCGCATAGTGGAGAGTATTTGGTTGGTGAAGTTGTTGTAGGCTGTGACTGTGACTGTGGGAAACTGGTTTGGTGGTGTGTGGTGGGGATGCGGCCTCTCATATGGTAGTTATATATCTTTCAGAACCGGTGCTTTGCGGCCAGAATCCAGATGTCGAAGAATGGTACGCCCTTCGCTGCCACGCGGACCTGCATCGTATCTCCCATCTCGGCTTAATAACTTTTGGCTCAGTGGTCAGAGCGCTATTCCTTGATTAGAAGGAGATCAGGGTTACTCCATCCTTTCCTTTCTACCCTTCCTATGATCTCCGATGTTCCAACATATCACTAATGCTAAGGACGCCGTTACTTCCGACACACGACACACGACGTGATGCAGCGCCGAGTTGGATCAACCGCGTGTAGTTCACTTTGCGATTAGCTTAGGCGAGAGCAGCTGCTCGCGGTCAACCAAAACTTCTTATCATACGGGAAAATCTGTATCCGTGTGACTTCTCAATGTCCTTTGCCACATCCGATTCAATCCCATCTCGCCTTGCGCCGTTCCTTTGCTAGCGCTGACGCACTGAGGAACCGAGAGCAGTGCATTCACTAGCATTTGTAGGTACATATGAACTATGCGATCGAGGGTAATTACCCAGTTGGTGCTTCGGTGCCGCAGAAGAAACGTAGTCGGGAAATAGTCGGAGTGTCGGAAATTAGAATTGCTAGTCGTATTCGTGTTTCGAGCTCCGGTGCCTGGATACCAGATGGGCAGTTATGAAGGGCCTAAGGATTCGCATTGTATCCTTACGTGTTTGAAGCGGTCCGCAACGGACATGACGATTGTTCTCGCCGTCCACGGCTGTGCGAAAATTTCCGACACGGAGGGTTGTAAGAAAGGTAAAATATATTACTAGAAGTTTCAGATACAGATTTGGAGGGACTGCATCTGGCGATAAAGACGAAAATGGTTTTGTCCATCACACCAAACTGGATCGGACAAGATGAAACCGTTCCTCATCCAAACACAGTCTGGTCGGTGAGCTCCCTGAAGTGACCCTGCTTACAACCTTGTGGTTCAACGACTCCTGTGACCTTGCATTAGAGTATAGAGCAGCCGCCATAAGTAAGACGTAAACTCATCCTGCGCATTCAACTCAAGAACACAGTTCATAAGTGCTACAAGCATATCTGCATCTCCACGATTAGCACCCTCGATCACGTACTGCAGAGCTAGGTGCGTATTGGGATTGGCCATTGGTTATCCAATAACGATAGGAAGGTGGGAATATTGATCCTAGTTTCGCCTAGTAGCATCATGCCAACGTCATAGCAAGTTGATGCGGCCTGCGGCGTATTCGCCCATGGACTCTTCCGATTATTCCCGTATACAGACCGTTTAGACCCGATATACGCTCTGTGTACGGGAATAATCGGAAGAGTCCATGTGGTGAATCCCTTGCAGGCAGCACCAACTTGCTATCGTGTTGCTATGGTGCTGCTAGGCGAAACTAGGATCAAAATACTAGAATCAAAATTCCAGAAAGGAAGCAAGTGGGTGGTTCACACCTAGTTAGAGATAGGACTATTAATTCCGCTGCTTCCATATCGAAAAGTTTAGCGAAGGAGGGGAGCAATTGGACAATTTCTGAAAGTGAGGGGGGGCAGCTTCGTTGTCGTGGCTGGCGGGTAGTGATATTAAGGTGAACTGGTTTGTGCTGGTGTACGTTATTCAGGTGACAGAGGAGCAGGCTCATAGCATCTGGGCATCAGCACGGTTCATGGGATCGATATCAGTCAGAAGAATCATCATATCGTAGAGAATGCGGGGGAACGTATCCACCGGAACAGGTCATCGAGGAGCTGGTGCCTGCCCACGTTGTCCGTCACTCCGAATACAAGCCTCGTGTCGATAACACGCGTTAGCGTAGTTTGAGGATAGGTGAGCGTTCACAATAATTATACCTAGATCACCTCTTCCGAATACTGGATACTTCGCACTGAATTAGAGCTGACGCACCTCGGGTGTCTTGACGACATTCAAGCGGGTAGTAATAGCCCTACCTTACAGCTGCACCGCATAACAGCGGGGGACCTTCCGTGACAGCTGTCTTGTATGACTGGGCATTGGGTGCATGATCGACGGTGTGACGGGCGTTGGGTTTGAGGCTGGTAATAAATCAAAGACTGAAAAATGTGGTACAGCTTGCAAATAAATATATTTGAAAAATTACTGAGGTTACGGCTGACTCAAGCAAATCGTGACATTCAAACTCCGCCCGCCCGATGTTAGTCTTGAACCCAATCAGTCCCCTCTGCCACCATGGAACAAGCACCGTCATTTTCCGTTCCTCCCGGGTAGGTAAACCTTGCTCAAGAAGAAGCAAGAAAATAAAGGCCGGTGTCAACCTCCATTGTGAGGATGACGCTAAGTCAAGTACATAAACCCAATACGCGAAAGCCCAATATTGCGAGTCAAACATGGAATGGCTTATATTATTACTATATCCTGTGAAATCCAGACTGAACTCAGAGGGTGGACGTCTTCAAGAACCTTCCATAAGGTGTCTTCTAAGCATGAAAGAGCCTTCCACTAGTGCTCTCCGCATTTGAACTCCAGTCCACTGCTCCAACCCACCCGTTCTCATGGTTGCAATCGGAAACAAGCCGAATGAGGGACGAATGAAAGAATCTCGTGTTAACACTGTGCCTCAGCCGCAAAATACTGTGTGTATAGAAAAAAACATGGTTGAGTCCTAACCTCAAACAAAAGGAGGAGAAAGCGAAAAGGGGGGAATGTCAAATATTTGACAGGGTGGGTAAGGAACTCACTCTAGATGCTCTACAACTTATTGGGCAAACTCTCCGAGCTAGTATGGAGCAAACTGCACGCGGCCGATTTCCACACCACTCATCATTATAATATAATTCCATGTGCCATGCGTCCAATGGTCCTGCTATTACCCATGATGTTGCACTTCTTAAGTCTAGCCCACAATCAAAGTCTCTACACATACTTCCTTCTCCTCTTTCCATCCTCGCTACAGGGTTTTACACACCAACCCACCCTGGTAATAGTTGCCTTGTCATTGGCTTGTGCTTGATTGTTATGGAACCTGTATTAGCGGAAGGATGTGTTAAAGTGCTTTTCCTTCTGTCATGTACGGCTCGTTGCTAGCCAGCCACCGTGTGGTTGATAAAGGCATGTTGTTTGTCGCCGTCCATTTCGTGTGGTTCCTGTTGTCCGCATACCTTGCACCTGCCGTTTTGGCTAGCTGTCACTCGCGTACATCCTACTTGCCGTTCGCATACATCCTACCCACCTGTGTTTGAAAGGATTTGAGTTGCCGCACGCACGCGTCAGCAGAGAGACGGATTTATAGTGTTAGTATTTCTTAAATATTGTTCTTTGATAGGATAATAGGTTGGTTATTACTTGTATCACGTCTAGGACGGCTTTGCGTTGTTTACTGCGGTGGTGCACAAAGTAATTGAGAGACGCAGAAAACCTATGTATCAGCAGAAGGTCTGCAACTGCAAAGTACTGCTAAATCAGTCATCTGGGGTGACTTACTCAGCGGTAGCTATGTAGATACTGACACCGCTGCCGGGAGCGCATCTGTAGGGCAGGGGGAGGGGTTCTCCGAGCGGACTTGGAGAATCATCACTTTTATTACCACAAATCTATCATCTTCAGAACCTAAGAACCTACTAGCAAGCCTATCTAATAAGGGATACGGAGTGCAAGGGACAATAGGGAAGGATCAGATCTGGTATTGAAGGAAACCGTTATTCTTTTGCTTGCTTCCGGCAGACAACAGTCTGGCCATTCTCAGTAGAAAGCTCGATTGTGTCATAGTCAGAGGTAATGAGGGTACGGTATTCCTCCAGGCGGAGCCTGATCATTCGAAAGGGAGACGTCAGAGGACAATACGGAGAAGGCAACAATGGGTGTATTTGTATTTGCCACGAACTGAGAATGGTAGCCATTATTATGCACCTACAGAGCGCACCATGTATGAGATAAAAGAGCATTTGTTGGGACGAGAGAAAGGGGTGCATAGCGAAAGAGGAAGAAGAAGATAAACCACACCGAATGAAACAAGGTTTTATACAGGCCAGACAGAGGGAGAGATCAGGGGTGGCGCGTTGGGGCATGAGGCCGATGGGAGATGAACACAATGAATGGTTCTTTGCATGACAGGGGCAGACTATGTCTACTGTAGGTTACGATACCGAAGGAGCTTGGTATACCTGGGCATGATCATCCAAATACAGTGTCCATGACGGGGTGTATTGGCTAATTGGCTGGGTTCAAAGTCCCATCGCTATGGAGGGGGCTCGAGCAGAATCGTTCGCAAGTTCAGTTGAGGAGGAAGCGCTGGGCTGATGGTGCCGATCGATCGTTACTGGCTTTTAATGGCGATCTATGGGGCTTACGAGGCCACTAGAGGGGGCGAGAGGTTGTGTCGGCAGGGGGAGCACTGTGGCGCCGGTCATGGAGTTGCGCCCTTTCGCGTTAACAATACCGCGAGCGACACCTGTAGCAGTAGTAGACGGTATTGTCTCTCTCAAGCTAGCTGCAAGGCCGCTGCCGTTGCGATCGCGCTTCTTGATCACGTTCGTATTGAGGGACAGAAGCCAAAGTGAGTTTCTGCCGAGGCGAAAACACCAGGTTCAGTATAATTCCAAATCACTACTAATACTTGGAAGAATACTCACGAAAGATAAACCACACGCATTGCACAGCGGTTGGCCCTGCGGATCACGTCTCCAACGCGGTGTAGAGGAGTCTGGGAGTGCGTGCACTGGGTCTGTCCTTCTCCACCAGTGGGGAATATCCCACCAATGGAGGCACTGCCTGATCCACCGGGAGCAGCAGCGACGACTGTCGCCCCGACAGTCGCTTCAACACCTTGCGCAAGAGCCGCAGACGAGCAGGCCTTTTCCAACATGGATTGTCGGCGTGCCTGCGTGTTCAGACGTCCCCGCGCCACCAGAACCATTCCTGCTCCCGACGGGACCATATACCCAAGGGTCGCGCCGTTGCGTCGGGCGGCCGACAAGCCTACCGATGAGGATATTCGGATCAACATCGACGCAGGTGTACGGTGTGCACATAGTTTCGGTTCCAGCTCTGGCGGCAGAGGCAGCAGCAGATTCAGATGTAGTAGTAACGTCAAACCCTCCAAACGCCTGGGTCGAGAGAATGTTGAGCATCTCCACCTGAATGGGTCGAGCCTTGCGCTCTCCTCCAAAGGCGGGCACGCCGCCTTCTGCAAACAGCGCGAATCGGCCGACGGCTTCGTCCATATCCGCCTAGGGAGCAGCGACGGGGTCCTGTGAAGTTGGGAGGACAACTCATCGAATGGGGGCGAGGTGAAGCTGCCGATCCCACTGTCTACGCGTTGCTCCTGCGGTTGTCATTTCTGATCTTAGGAAACCCAGGTGTGGAGCCAGGATGGCGTTCATCGGAGCCATCCACAAACTGAGCGGGAGGAGAGTCGGGTGCACAGCGTCGATCCATGTGCTGCATCAGCCTGCTGCCCCCGAACGCCCAGAACCATTCGTAGGACCAGGAAGGCGGGCGCCGTCATCGACTTGCTAATGCCAATGCCTAGGCCGTGCGCGTTCGCTCGTGCCGGTAGTTCTGCGATTGAGAATGCTTGCGCGGCCTTTGGCTGCTGCCCGCGGATACTGGGCGAAGCGGCAGTGAGGAGTGGAGAGATACCGTCGGCTTATCTTATCTGCGAATATCAGGGTCGAGTAGCTTAGGTTGATAGAGCGCTGTAGTATGAAACGGGTAGTTTTAGCGCGTGATCTCACGAGATGACCTAGGACTCGTCCTGCTCGGTGCTCGTGGACTAGCCGAACAAAACCTCACCCTTCAGCAAAAGCCTGAGAACCACAGGAAAGGTGGTCGCGGTAATGCGGTTCCTCTAAGTGGTGGTGGCAGTAAGCCGCTGACGAAATGGAAGCGACTCGTCGAACGCTGTCCTTAGTCAAATTAATAAAGTGGCAAAGTGGAGAGAAATGGGCTGAGTAGCAGCTATCCAATCGATTGAGAATGTCGGCCCATCTCTGGTTTGGTCGACAGCGGTTTGGTCGACAAGGTCTGATAAGCTTTGAGGCCCACCTGCCTGCCTTCTGGCGGGTTTCGCGTTGTTGAATCCTCGGCCCTTGGTCTGCATAGGTGAGGTGGGCAAATGCGGCAATAAAGAGGCAAGTAAGAAACGCCCATCCATTACTCGCAATATCGAAGGAGCTCGTTGTTAAAAAGATTGCAAGTAAGCACGTTAAGCATGATACTCCTGAGATGGTCACGCCCTCCGAACAAACATCCTCTCGAATGCAATCTCTCAGGTGTTGGAAGTTCGTTACGATAGACACGCCGAAAGCGAGCGAGACCACTGCAGTGATTGAAGAACCGTCACGACCATACACCCTGGCCCATCGCCGCCACCCTCGCCCTGCATACTAGGCCATTCTTCTCACTAGTATCCTCAGATTTCTGCCTAAAATCTGCCATCAACATTGTACAGACCTCGCAATTATGACCGCAGCGCAAATCGACTTACACAATATTGGCACGTAGGGAAGGCAGCACCGATAATTAGAGTGCTCTGGGGACAAAGGCACTTAATGTCTACTGATTCACCTCCACTACTGACACTGCGTAATGTGATTGTCTCATGTCCTTCTTCACCAAACTCGTCAAAACCTTTTCCTTGAGAAGGAGAGGAAGACTAGTAAGGTCCTCCATTTGATGGAAAGACTGGGAAGATTGTTGTGCAGAAGAAAGCTCAGTCACAGGAAGAGGTGGCCCAGCTTTTCCTAGGAGCAGAAAAAATGTGGCGCGAATAAGACGGTGGTCTGGGCCATTATGTCGTATTTTGGGAGTTGTTTAATCTGGAGGTCAGCCGATAAGCGACTGGTGGTGTGACAGTGACCATAGCGAGGAAGCTGGCCGACATGCGTCTTGATAGGAATGTGTGAGTGATGTATGCGGGTCGCGAGAAAGTAAAAGAATCGACGTGCCATTGTGAGGAGCATTCTAAGCCAGATACACAAGCCAAATACGCGAGGCTCGCATTGTGGAACGAGTGAGGAATGGCCCGCACTATATCCTGTACATTCCATACTCAATTCAGAGGATAGATGAGGCCTTATTCAAGGCGTCTCCGATCATGCAAGAGCCCCCACTAATGTTGTCTGCTCTGATCTTGTAGTCCAGTGCACCACTCCAACCCACCCATTCTCATAACTGCAATGATGAAGCAAGTTGAATGGGAGACTGATCAATGAATATAGTGTAGGCACTATACTTCTGCCACAAAATATTGTGTGCAATGAGAAACATAGAGGAGTCCTAACCCCAAACAAAAGGGGGGGAAAGCAACGGGGAGTAGAATATCAAATACTTGGGAGGGTGGGAAAGGAAATCCCCTGAGATGCCCCTCAACTTATTGGACAAATTCTCTGGCTAGCTTGGCACTGCCAATTTTCACACCACTCATCCAATATGCCATAGGTACAATGACATGGCAAATACTTTAGATTTGCACTGAATACATCTAGCCCAAAGCCAAGCCTTTCCACACAAGCTGACAGAAAATGAAACACCCTTACTTTGTTATTCTATCTACAGTACTTTACCACTCACTGGTCACGACCAGTCACTGGTCATCTGCTATTTGCCGCCTAGCTAGATAGAAAATGTAGAGTTTAATACTATTAATAATAAAATGGAAGTAAGCCTTTACCTTTTCTAGCCTTCCGGTGGCACAGCGAGGCAATTGCGTGGTGAAGTGGACCAAAGTGGCCACTCTGAGTTTTGTACCCTCCCCACCTCGGCCTCGAGCCTTCGTGTACTTCGGGTGTAGCATGTAAAATATCCATAGATCCAAAAAGAATCTATACCACGATTCTTAGATATAGGGACAGAGCGAGAGTACCACAATCGGCCTACCTCCCCATTCCATCGTGCTCACTCTACTGCAATGGCCAAAGGCACCAAACCTACAGAGCGTGACAGGAAATGTAATCAGCATCGTGAAGAACAGTTGGGGCTTGCTCTTGCCGAATATAACCGCCTTTTGGCTTTGGGAGGCAAGCCACGACCCAAAAGCATTGCCGATGCCTTTGGTGTGCCACCAATGTCACTTCGGAATCGAATCAATGGCATAGAATCAAAGAAGGACTCTGCAGCTCGACGTCGGAAGGTTCTACCTGAAGAAGAGACTGTTATTGTGCTGTATCTTATTGAAACTGCCAAGCGAGGGTTTCCCGAAATGTGATGATTCTGGATTTTTCACCTGATTTTTCGACGCATTTTGCATATATTCGGGAATTTCTAGCTAAATTCCCTGAATTACTATGAGGGAGAGCGACTCTTGCAGTCGCATGGAACCCCATGGAACATTCTGGAACCTTCCGGAATGTGCTGGAATATTCTGGAACATTCCAATGATGTCATCATGACATCATCCTTTGTGACGTCGTGTTCCTTTGTGCTTACTCATGTAATGACGTCATACTTTCCCATGACATCATCTTGTATTGAGATTACTCAGCCTATGACCTCATATGTTCCCACATGATGTCATACTCTATTACGGCTTACTAACCATGTTCTCACACGATGTCATAGATGACTCCATTTGTTTGCACATGTACATACTAGATGTAGAGTACTTAAGAGGGGACTGGAACCTCACTCTGTCTTTGCACTCTTAACTCGCACCTAGCCCACATCAGCTACCTGCAATTTTTGTTACACGAAACACCACAGCGGGCTGTGAGACATGCCAATCAGGTTCTCAGAGAAGGCACTGGTGATCTGGATGCTACTGTTGGCAAGCACTGGCTTGATCGCTTCCTCGATCACCACAAAGATCAACTTTCATGCTTCTGGTCAACAACACTCATGACTGTGTGTGGTGGTGCACTCAATGAGGCCAATGTTGACCATTGGTACAAGCTACTACAAGGAGTAATTGAAGAATACAACATCGACCCTAAGCTCATCTTTGCTATGGACGAATCTTGCTGTTTTCTGGACAAGTGTACCCATAAAACTTGGCACATTGGCCCTGCAAAACAGTGACAGCAGCTTGCTATACGAAACGAGAACAGGGAGACATGCACTGTGATACCAGTTATATGTGCTGATGGGGAGGTCTATGGTCCGACTGTCATATTCAAAGGAAAACAGATTCGGGGCAAGGAACATCTCCCCAACCCTTTGAATGCATTGTATGTATTTCCCTCTTAATCTACATATAATTCTAATTAGTTTACAGCCTTCGATGCTCTGAAAAGGGTTATATGACAGGTGAAATTGGCCAAGCATGGTTGGAACATGACTTCGACATTCCAACTAGAGCTAAAGCTGCTGGCCAGTACAGACTTCTCATAGTCGATGGTCATACATCTCATTTCAACTATGATCTGCTCAAATATGCCAAGGACAATAGGATTATTGTGCTATGCCTACCTTCCAATACGACACATGCTCTCCAAAGTAAGTACTGGCTAGCAAGGGGCAGAGCTACAGTGCTGAACCCACTCTATCTTAAGCTCTTGATGTTCTTGGCTTCTCGCAATTTAAACGGGCCTACGAGGAGGTGATGGAGGAACGGGCTCAGGTCAATGAGTCCAGGATCTCCAGGGGAGAGTTCCTAGAGGCGATTGAAGGCCCCTGGAAGAAAGCATTTACTGCAGAGAATGTTCGTAAAGCATTTGAAGTGACAGGTACTTGGCCAGTCGACCGGTCCAAAATCACTTCCAACAAACTTGCTCCAGCAAAGGGTCTTGCAATACAGGGGATGCCAAAAATCATACCAACATCACCTATTAAGGCATTGGTCACTCGGTTAGAAGACATTGGGAGACTTGCAGTAAAGCCATTTCCCAGTCTTGGGTGCCTTCCTCCACCTATCCTCAATCTCACTCCTCCCAGCTTACCTGGCTCAAGTACAACAACTGGTGTACAAGAGCAGACCTCAGATGAACTACTTGGCACTGATTTGCGCAGCACTCGAGCTGCTTTTCTTTTCGATGGTTCAGGGTCTTCCTCACAAACCACCATCCCTCCTCTCGAACTCCCTCCTCTTCCTCATTTCGAACCCCTCATACCATCTTCCAACCAACACAGTGCAGCAACCACCAGTAAACGAAGCTGACCTGAGCTCCTCGAGACTATCTCCACCCTCGTCTCAGATAACCACAAGCTTATATCATACGCCAATGATTTGCAGCAAGACATCATCACTCTTCGATCGCAAATCACTTTGCTTACTGTTGAGAATAATGACCAATGAGCTAAGCTTCGTATTAAGGAAAAGAAGAGACAGACTGCTAGGGAGAAGGTCAACCCAGGGGGGAAGGCCATTGAGGCAACAGGAGACGCTTGTATGGCTGCTATTGAGGTGCAAGAAGGGGATAGAGCTGCTGCTACCACTGCTAAGGCTGCTAAACAGGCAGGGAGGGGAAGGAGGGCAGTGCTGAAAGGGATGCCAGCAGCGGAAATCGAACGTCGAATTGCTCTCTACGATGTGGCAATTGTAAATTGGAGGTTGGAGTGGGAGAGATTGAAAGCAGCTGGTCTAGCCATGACAAATGCTGGACCAGAGCCCCGCAAATACTGGTATCTGGAAGCCAATAACCCTGAAAACATAGTACCACCAACTCCTCCTTCGACTCTCACTCCATCTGGCACTTCCTGCCCGCGTCATCGTCCTCGATGCAGGGTTATTCATAGTGACTCCTCTGAAGCCGACATTGACAATGATCTGTATACACAAGAGCATTGGATTTAGACTCTAAAATATATACAATATTATATATGAAATAAAATGACAGGTTTTGTCTCTCAAAAATGTCCGCAAGGGTGAATGACCAGTGAGTGGTCCAGGCCCATATTTGACACCCTGCCATTCGACTCATTCCCAATGGTTCCTCGTGGTAGTGCAGTCACACAATAAACATATAATATATATATATCTACTAATTGGGTTTTCAGCCCAATGCGAGCTTCTACAGAGAGTACAAAGGCGTCCCAAAACATCTTGACCAGTGACCCGTGAAGTACTGTACTTCTATGATAGGACTACTTTTATAGTAATAATAGCTGAGCCACAACATGAAACCAGTATCAGAATATATGGAAATGGACCTGTAACCCTGCATATAACTGATATTAAGGAACTGTAATTAAACCCAAACCATACCTACTATGACAAGAACAACAATATTCTGACACAAGCTTCTTTCTCTCTCCATCCTCATCATGGGTTTTCCACACTAACCCACCCTGCCTGTCCTTCTTGGCTGTAATTCAATAGGACAGGTAGTCCTTCCCTCTGTTGCTCTACCATTTGACTGCCCAATTTTTGGGCTGTCTCTTAGATGGCTGGGATTGTGGCACTGGTGAGGATTGATGAGCTGAGATGGTGATGCATATGGGGCCATTATAAAGGTCAATCAAAAACATCACCCCAAATAGAAAAGCTAGCATGTATCTTGACTACAACATTACACAGAGGTTAGGAGATGAAAGAGTGTTTAGCAGGAATTGTGAAACATGATGCTACCATGGATAGGGGAGACAGATGCTTCACCCACTCTTATTCCCTCTGAGCAACTGTAGAATCCTGTCCCTCTTCTATTTTATTGATTTCTTACTGCTTCTCCAGGCTCATGGGGTAAATGTGCTAGAATCTGTTAGGTCCTGGAAACCTGGTTCATTGGAAAGTTGACATGAAAGGGAAGGGCAATGGGATCCAGATGAACAGGGCCAAAAACTCTCAGATGCCACTCCAGGCTGTGCTGCTGGGCATGCTGCATCTGTGGTAGGGATATAGGTGTGCAGAGAAGTAGTGATGGAAGTATCAGCTGAGTTAAGGGAAATATCAGCTCCAAGGTGCTCTGCCAGCCATGTGTTGGAATATTGAATCCACTGTCACTTACCATCTTGGTAGCTCAGTGATTAGAGCACCTGTCATAAATTGGGGGAGTCCTGGGTTCGAATCCTGGTGCAGTCATTTTATGTACTTTATCACCATGGGGAGGAATTAGCTGCAGAGTAATGGTGAGGCAGTAAATAAACCCCTAGATGATCTGTTATCACAGCCTTCTGACACATAAAGCATGATTTAAAGTTTGGTGCATAATTACAGCCTTCCAAAATCCTCCCATGATTCATTTCCCAAGTTTCAGTGGCTGCTGCAATCACTTCTGCATGTGTCAAGGGCAAGGAAGGGGTTTGAATTGTCATGAGGACTTCTGATTAGCTTTCTTTCTGTTGTAGTGAGGGCACGCTGTGAGAGGATGGATTCCTGATATATTCTCTTTTCCACAATCACCCCCACACACTGTTGAATCACCTAAAAGTGTGATATGTCCTCCCTCACCACCTGTCACATGAAAACATGGTCCAACTGATTCCCCAATGTGGTCAAAGGCATGTTGGAGTGCTGCACATGACCATCGGTCTCTTGATTGGGGCCTGTGGTCTCCCAATTCTCCCAATTATGGACCACAATGTGCAAACTATGGCAAAAATCATCAATGAGGGACTGGCCTGATATTAATCTAGGGCTGATCAGAGGAGCAGCAGCCCTCACTTTCAAACACAACATGAATAAAGACTCTGAAAGACTACAAATGCTGATTGCTATGACAGTCTGGGCCATATGGAAATCAAAAATAAAGATCTCTATTCAAAATCAAGACATAACTCCTAACGAGACAACACAAATACTAAAAGGACCCCTAACAGACCTAGTGACAAAGCACTGGAACGCAATGCGCCTCATGGAAGAAGGCAAGAGAGTAAGGAAACAAAAGAAACTCCAAAAGCTGTGGGCTGAGGAAAAACTGACCAAGTTTGACCTGTTAGTGGATCGATCCTCAAATCAACTTCACATAGAGGGATGCAGCCAGAACACCAGCAAAGGGGGTTTTAGGGGGTAGGACACAGGGCACTCCTGTCCAAAGGCTTTAGGCCAACTTGGTGAGCCCTGATGGAGTCCTCCACATCCACACTCCACACTCAGGCATGATGGTGCATGATGCATTCCCTCCCTTTCCCACCCAAAAAAAAAAGAAAAAGAAAAAGAAAAAGATTGGCCCAATTGAAAGTTAACCCCGAGGGCTGACTTTGGAGTACCTTGACGGGCTTGAAGTGTGATGGGGAGCAGGGGCAGGAAAGCGCTGAATGTTTGGTGTTTGCGGGTCTTCGGACAAACCAACAATTTCTACAGCCCCATCAAAGATGGCTATTACAGACAAAATGAATCTATCTACCCTCTATTCAAACATAGGAAAGGCCAGAAAAGTATTTAGGCTCTTTGTAATGAAAGGAGGTGATACGGGGCTCTCTAAGTGACCACATGTAACCCAACCACGTGAACTGGCCGGGAAATTGCTGAATGGTCAAATCGATGAGGTCAAGGGCAGGATTTTGGGTCGATAGGAGGGCTTTCCATATGATTATAGGGGGTGTAGATAGAGCACATTGTTGTTCGTTGGAAAGGATCGGAATGTGAACTGGGCGATTGTTCTAATGCAGTCATGCGAGAATTATGTAAACGTTAGCAGAATCCTGAGAGATTCTCATGTGGGCTACATACATACAATGGTTGAGAGGACGGACTGAAGAGGCTTGTTTTCCGCCATTTGGTGCGTGTGTAGAGTTATTGTGCTTGTTTAATTTGATCGCACGCAGGTCCGCCCACGCAATTGGCTTGGGGCTCGGGGATGGGGAGGGGAGCTGCAAGGGAGAGTGACATCATAGCGAAGGCGACAACGAGGCTGAGGAAGCGCATAATGGAGAGTATTTATTTGGTGAGATTGTTGCAGAATGTGACTGAGACTGTGGAGAACTGGTTTGGTGGTTGTGTTTGTGGTGTGTGGGCGGATACGACCTCTCCGCTGGTATTTATATATTCCAGAACGGGTGCTTGCGGCGAGAATTCAGATGTCGAAGAATGGTACGCGTGGTTGTTCACCTGAGCAGCGGCCTTCGCTTCCTGCCTTCTGCCCCGCGCACCTGCATCGCAACTCCGATTGCGGCCAGATGGTTTTAGCTCAGTGGTGACAGCAACGAGGCTTTGGCTACTCCATATTACCCTCCCTATAATCCCCGATATTTTAACAACACCAGCCTTCGTCGCATCAGTCACTGTCCTCTGCCCCGTGGGTGCCCGCATCGCATCTCCTGTCCCGGCCTAATGGATTTGGCTCAGTGGTTAGAGCGTTATTCCTGGATTAGGCAGAGGCTGTGGTACGTTGCTCCGTCCTGCGCTTTCTTTTCTCCTCCTATCTTTAATCTCTGATGTTCCAACACGTCACTGAGGTTAAGGACGTACGCCGTCACTCCCAATACACGATACACTACATGGTGCAGCACTGAGTCAGGCCAACCGCATGCAGTTCACGTCGCGTACGTTAGACGAGAGCAGCTGCTCGCAGTCAGCCAAAACTTCCTATCGTGCAAGAAAATCCGTATCCGTGTGACATCTCAATATCTCTTGCTCACCCTATTCAATCCCAGCTCACCTTGCGTTGCTCCTTGGCTGACGTGACACTGACGCACTGAGAAACCGAAGGTAGTACTCTCACTAGCGTTTTGGAGGTACCTATGAGCTATGCGATTGAGGATTACTGCCCAATTAGTGCTTTGGCTTGGCAGAGGAAACGTAGTCTAGTCGGGAAATAGTCGGAGTGTCGGAAATTAGAAATTCTCGTTCTATTCGTGTTTCAGGCCCCAGTACCTGGATACCAGATGGGCGGTTATTAAGGGCCTTAAGATATGCTTGGCACCCTTACGTATTTGTAGCGTGCCTCAGCACACACGATGATTGTTCTCGTCGCACATGGCGGTGCGAAGATTTCTGACACATACGGTTGTAATAAAGGTAAAGAGTATCATTGGAAGTTTCAGGTGCAGATTTGGAGGGACTGCACCTGGCGATAAAGGCGAAAATGGTTTTGCCCATGACACCAAACTGGATCGGACATGATGAAACCTTTCCTAACCTGGTTGTGCAGCTTCCTGAAAAGGCCCTGCTTCCAATCTTGTGGTTCAATTAACGACTCCTGTGGCCGTGCATTGAAGTATAATATAATAGAGCAGCTGCCACAAGTAAGAAGTTAAATCAGTCTACAAATCCAACTCAATAACACAGCCCATAAGTGCTATAAATATATCTGCATCGCCACGGCTCGCACCCTTGAACCCATACTGCAGGAGTGGAACCCGGAAGACCACTTTCGCGTCCTCGATAGTTGAAACCAAAAGCTGAAACGGCATAAATAGCGTCCAGAAACTCAAGGCCGTTGGGGCTCAAGCCGGCGATGAGTGCGTTGGCGGCAAGTACGTTGGTAATAAAAGTAGAATGCGTGCAATGTATGCGAACGGCAAGTGCAATGTATGCAAGCGACAAGTAGGAAGACGACGGGTGCGATTTATGCCAACGACAGGTGCGATGTATGCGAGCAACAGGAACCACGACGAAGACAGCGAAGTGGATGGCGACAAACGGCAGCCTTTATTAACCACCAGGCAACGATGACTAGCATCGAGCCGACACATGTACCAGTACATGAAAGAATAAGAACAACCTTTAACAGTTGGGGGACGGTTTCCTACGGAAACGATTGGCCAGGTAATTTTCAGGTATTAAGCCTTCGGTCCTCACTTCGTAGCGTGCTAGGATTAGGGTCCTTCCTGTAAATACGGTGTTCGCGGCTTCAGGAGGACCATGATGGAATTCAATTTGGTCATAAGCAACTAGTTCTGTGGTACTTCTTTGGGTCAGATGGTATAAGCAAGTTAATTGCACTCAGTCAAAACCTGATTTCTAACCCAAAGCACAGTCAGCCCTTTGCCCCTCATGATGGTGAAAGGGAGGCGTGCCTATGTGTTCGGACGTCCCCGAGCTAGCGGTGTCCGCGCTACCAGATCCATTCCTGCTCCTGACGGGGTCATACAAGGGTCGCACCGTTGAGTCGGGCGGCCAACAAGCCTACCGATGAGGATATTCGGACCGACATCGACGCGGGTGCACCGTGTGCAGATGGTTTCGGTTCCAGCTCTGGCTGCAGAGGTAGCAGCAGATTCAGAAGTAGTCGTAGCGTCGAACCCTCCAAACGCCTGGGTCGGGAGGATGTTGAGCATCTCCACCTGAATGGATCGAGCCTTGCGCTCCCCTCCAAAGGCGGGCACGCCGCCTTCTGCAAACAGCGCGAATCGGCCGATGGTTTCGTCTATAGCCGCCTGGGGAGCAGCGACGGGGTCTTGTGAAGTTGGGAGGACAACTCATCGAATGGGGGCGAGGTGAAGCTGCCGATTCCACTGTCTACGCGTTGCTCGTGCGGTTTTCATTTCTGATCTTAGGAAACCCAGGTGTGGAGCCAGGGTAGCGTTCATCGGGGCCATCCACAAACTGAGCGGGAGCAGTGTCGATAATCCGTGTGCATACGTCGGCCTGCTCACTCCCGAACCCAGAATCATTCGTGGGACCAGAAGGACGAGCGCCGTCATCGACTTGCCGATGCCAATGCCTAGGCCAACGCGTCCGTTCGTGCTGGGAGTCCTGCGATTGGGACTGCTCGCGTGGCCTTTGGCTGCTGCGCGCGGATACTGGGCGAAGCGGCAGTGAGGTGTGGAGAGATACCGTCGTCTTATCTTATCGTCGGATATCAGGGTCGAGCAGCTTAGGTTGATAGAGCGCTGTAGTATGAAACGAGTAGTTTTAGCGCTTGATCTCACGAGATGACGTAGGTCTTGTCCTGCTCCGTGCTCGTGGACTAGCCGAACAAAATCTCACCCTTCAGCAAAAGCCTGAGAACCACAGGAAAGGTGGTCACGGGAATGCGGTTCCTCTAAGTGGTGGTGCAGTAAGCCGCTGACGAAATGGAAGCGATTCGTCGCACGCTGTCCTTAGCTAAATTCCTAAAGTGGAAAAGTGGAGAGAAACAGGCTGAAAAGCAGCTATCCCATCGATTGAGAATGTCGGCCCATCTCTGGTTTAGTCGACAGCGGTTTGGTCGACAAGGTCTGATAAGCTTTGAGGCCCACCTGCCTTCTTGCGGATTTCGCATTGTTGAATCCTCGGCCCTTGGTCTGCATAGGTGAGGTGGGCAAATGCGGCCATAGAGAGGCAAGTAAGAAATGCCCATCCATTACCCTGCAATATCAAAGGAGCTCGTTGTTAAACAATTTTGCAAGTAGGCACATTAAGCATGATACTCCTGATGTGGTCACGCCCTCCGAACAAACATCCTCTCGAATGCAATCTCTCAGGTGTTGGAAACAGACACGCCGAAAGCGAGCGATACCACTGCAGTGATTGACGAATCGTCACGACCATAACCCTATTCGCGCCGCCCTCGCTCTGCATACTAGACCATTCTTCTCACAACTATCCTCAATGTTCCGCCTAGAAATCTGCCATCAACATTGTACAGACCTCGCAATTATGCTCGCAGGGCAAATCGACTTACACAATCTCGGAACGTAGGGAGGGCAGCACCGATAATTAGAGTGCTCTGGGGGCAAAGTCACCTAATGTCTACTTATTCACCTCCACTACTGACACCGCGTGATGTGATTGACTCAGGTCATTCTTCACCACGCTCGTCAAATCCATTTTCTTGAGAAAGAAAGGAATACTAGTAAGGTCCTCCCTTTGATGGTAAGATTGCGAGGATTGTTGTCCAGAAGGAAGCTCAGTCACGGTGGCCCGGCTTTTCACGGGAGCAGAAGAAATGTTGCGGGAATAAGACGGCGGTCTGGGCCATTATGTCGTATTTTGGCAGCTGATTAACCTGGAGGTCGGCTGATGAGTGACTGGTGGTGTGACAGCGATCATAGAAAGGGAGTTGCGCAACATGCGTCTTGATAGGAATGTGTGAGTGATGTATGCGGGTCGTGAGGAAATAAAAGAATCTACGTGACATTGTAAGGAGCATTCTAGGCCAGATACGCAGGCCAAATGCGCGAGGCATCGCATTGTTTAATTGTGGAGCGAGCGAGGAATGGCTTGCACTAGAGAATAAGGAAACAGAAGAAACTCCGAAAGCTGTGGGCTGAGGAAAAATTGACCAAGTTCGATCCGTTAGCGGGTCCTCAAATCAACTTCACATAAAGGGATGCAGCCGGAACACCGGCGAAGGGGGGTTTTAGGGGGTAGGACACAGGGCACTCCCGTCCAAAGGCTTTAGGCCAACTTGGCGAGCCCTGCTGGAGTCCTCCACATCCGCGCTCAGGCGCGATGGTGCATGACGCATTCCCT
>Ga0307515_10005178_pt1 | contig 26496 bp, 24 predicted proteins | sample 17_EM_MG_FD_194513 | JGI IMG/M metagenome (GOLD analysis project Ga0307515, IMG submission 194513) | Populus trichocarpa ectomycorrhiza microbial communities from riparian zone in the Pacific Northwest, United States - 17_EM | ecosystem: Host-associated > Plants > Roots > Unclassified | place... | reverse complement strand
GTTTCGGCCCGAGATGGCGGTGCATGGCCGCTTCGGCCAACCCTGCCCGGTCTGCGACGCACCGGTTCAGCGCATCGTCTACGCCAGCAACGAGACCAACTACTGCGCCCGTTGCCAGACGGGAGGCAAGCTGTTGGCCGACCGCGCGTTGTCGCGCTTGCTGAAAGCCAGCTGGCCGAAGACGCTGGACGATTAACGCCGCCGTTGCACCGTGTGGCATGGCGATTGCTGAAACTCGGGCGTGCTGGACTTCGTCGCCACCTGTCACCGTTATTTACGTCGGCTTCATGCGTGGCCAACGAAGCGCTCGCAGAATCGAGCCACCATGAACGAAGCCCTGCAGTCCTCCGCAGCCAGCGGCGAGGGTGGTGCCGTGCTGGTGCCGCTGTATGTCGCCGGCGTCTTCCGTGAGGCGCCGGTCGCTTTTCGCGTGCAGTTGATCGAATGCCTGATGCGCCCGATGGGCGCGCTCGGTCTGGTGGCCGTGGCCGGTGGCGTCTTTGCTGCTGTACGCCAGCGCCATGGCTGGGCCCGGTTGCAGGTGACGCTGGACGACGCCGCCCGCATCAGCGCCGATCAGGTGATGGAGCTGGCCGCCTACCTGCAGCAAGCCACGCCCGAGGTCTTTCGCCAAGTGGGCGATCTGGTGGCCGACCAGCCGCTGGCCGTCGGGGGCCTGAGTGCCGTGCTGTTGCTGAACGTCCTGCGCAGCGTACGGCGCAACTAGCGACACGGCCACGTACGCGGGCGCCCCGCCGGTAGGCGGTGGTGCCATCAGCAGACCTTATGGTCTACGCTCAAGACGCGATGAATGGCCCGCGATGCCGTGACTAGCATTTGTCCTATCGATTCGCCGCGGCCCGCGGCCACCCGAAAGGACTTCACGATGCATCGCTCGACCTTTGTTGTTGCCCCGGCCCTGCTCGCGATCGGCCTGCTGGCGGGTGCACCGGCCCCGGCCCGGGCCCAGGAAGCCGCCACGCTGGACAAGATCAAGGCGCAAGGCCAGATGACCGTGGCCTACCGCGAGTCGTCGATTCCCTTCTCCTACCTGGGCGGTGACGCGCAGCCCACCGGCTTCGGCTGGGAGATCTGCGCCAAGGTGGTCGAGCAGGTGAAGAAGGCCACCGGCCGCGCCGACCTGCAGGTGGCGGCCCACGCCGTGTCCTCGCAGAACCGCATCCCGTTGCTGCAGAACGGCACCATCGACATCGAGTGCGGCTCGACGACCAACAACAGCGAGCGTGCCAAGCAGGTGGCGTTCGCGACGAACTACTTCTACACCGGCACGCGCCTGTTGGTGAAGGCGGGCTCACCAGTCCAGTCGTTGGCCGATCTGGCCGGCAAGAAGGTGGTCTCGACCACCGGCACCACCAACTTGCAGGTGCTGCGCCGGGCCAACACCGAGCGCAAGCTCGGCTTCGAGTTGCTGGCAGCCAAGGACCACGCCGAGTCCGTGTTGCTCGTGCAGCAGGGGCGGGCCGATGCCTTCGGGATGGACGACATCCTGCTCTACGGCCTGCGCGCCAGCTCGCTCAACCCGGCCGAGTTGGCGGTGATCGGCGAGGCGATTCAGGTCGAGCCCTACGCCATCATGCTGCGCAAGGACGACCCCGCCTTCAAGAAACTGGTCGACGACACGCTGGCCGCGTTGATCCGCAGCGGCGAGTTTGAGGCGCTGTACAAGAAGTGGTTTCTGTCGCCCATCCCGCCCAAGGGCATCAACCTGAATGCGCCGATGAGCCCGCAGCTGCGAGACAACCTGAAGGCCCTGTCCGACAAGCCGGCGACCTGAACGCAGCCGCTGCCAACCGAAGGGCTCGTCGTGATCGACAGCAGTGACACGGCCGGCGTGGTCGGCATCCTGGGCGGCATGGGCCCGCTGGCCACCGTCGATTTCATGCGCAAGATGCTGCTGGCCACGCCAGCGGCCACCGACCAGGAGCACGTGCCGGTGGTCGTCAGCTCGATTCCCCAAGTACCGGATCGCAACGAGGCTTTTCGCGGCGAAGGCGAGTCGCCGCTGGCCGCGCTGGTGGCCAGCGGGCGGCGCCTGGCGGGTGCCGGCGCGCAGCTGATCGTGATGCCGTGCAACACCGCGCACCTTTGGTTCGACGAGTTGCAGCAGGCGCTCGAGCTGCCAATGCTGCACCTGGTCGACGCCGCGCTGCACGACGCGGTGACACTGGCTGGCCCGTCCGCCCGCATCGGCCTGCTGGCCACTGACGCCTCGCTGGCTTCGGGGCTGTACGTCAACCGCCAGATGCAGGGCGCGCCGGCCGTGCAGTGGCTGCTGCCGACCGCACGCGAGATGCTGGACTGGGTCATGCCGGGCATTGCGGCGGTCAAGGCGGGTGATCTGCCGGGCGGCGCGTATCGGTTGCTCGCCGCCGCTCGGGCCCTGAAGCAGCGGGGCGCCAGGGCCTTGGTGCTGGGCTGCACCGAGATTCCCTTGGTGCTCGACGCGGCCAACGCGCCGCTGCCGGTGATCGACGCAACGGACGCGCTGGCGCACCGCGCCGTGGCCTGGTCACTCAGCCAGCGGCGGCAGGCGGCCTGATGGCGCGCTGCCACGTCTGCATCGTCGGGGCCGGCATCGTCGGCTGTGCGACCGCCTATGCCTTGGCGCGCGAAGATTGGCGGGTCACGCTGATCGACGCGCTGGGCGCACCGGGCCAAGGCGCCAGCCTGGCCAACGGTGCGCAGCTGAGCTACAGCTACGTCGAGCCATTGGCCACGCCGGCGGCGCTGCGCGCGTTGCCGGGTTGGTTGTTGTCGGCGAGCAGTCCGCTGCGCTGGCGACCCCGTGCCGAGTGGGCGCATTGGCGCTGGCTGGTGTCCTTTGTGCTCGCCTGCCGGGCCTCTCAGGTTCAGCGCACGACCGAGGCCTTGCTGGCCTTGTCGTTCCTCAGCCGCGACACGCTGCACGCCTGGCTGAACGAACTGCCCGGCGTTGCTGAAGTGGTGTGTCACGCCCGACCTGGCAAGTTGGTGCTGTACCGGCATGCCGATGCGCGCGCCGCTGTGCAGCGCCAGCTGGCCTGGCAGCAGGCCCTTGGCTGCCAGCAACGCGTGGTGAGTGCCGACGAGTGCGTGGCGATCGAGCCGGCACTGGCGGCCACCACGGAGCCGCCGACTGCTTTTGGCGTCTGGACTGACAGCGACGAGGTCGTCGACCCGGCGCGGCTGGCGCAAGCCCTTGCGCAGGCCAGCGGCGCCACGCTGCTGCTGGGTGAGCGAGCCAGCGGCTTCGATCGCCAAGGCGCGCAGCTGCGCCGCCTGCGTCTGGTGTCCGGCGAGTGCGTCGAGGCCGACCACTTCGTGGTGGCCACCGGCGCCGCGGCGCCCGGCCTGCTGCACCCACTGGGCATGCGGTTGCCGATCGAGCCGATCACGGGCTACAGCCTGACGCTGCCGATCGTGCGGGACGAGGCGGCGCCGCACGTCAGCGTGACCGACCAGGCCCGCAAGCTGGTGTTCGCGCGCTTGGGCGACAGGCTGCGTGTGGCCGGCTTTGCCGATCTGGTCGGTGCGGGCCTGGCCTTGGCGCCGGCCCGCGTCAACGCGTTGCGTGAGGCCGTGCAGGCCCGCTTCCCCGGCGCTTGCGATATGGGCCAGGCCGAGCCCTGGGCCGGCCTGCGGCCGGCCACGCCGAGTGGGCGCCCAATGATCGGCCCGACGCGCTGGACCAACCTGTGGCTCAACACCGGCCACGGCGCGCTGGGGCTCACGCTGGCGGCGGGTAGCGCTGCGCGGCTGACAGGGCTGATGCGCGGGGGGCTTCGCGGTCGAGACCGAGTGACGGCTGACAAGTCGGCCGACGCCGTCAGGGCGTGGCGGTGACTTCGCGGAACGCGGCGATGAAATCGGCCACTGGCTGCGGCGAGCGCAGGCCGAGCGGCAGCAGCGCCTTCACCTGCACCGGTACCTCAGGCAGCACGGTGCGCACATGCAGCGTGTCGCGGTGGCTGGCCTGCGCGGTGAACGAGTCGATGATCGCCGGCCCGAAGCCTTGCTCGGCCAGCACCATCGCGATGTGGTGCGTCTGCACCGTGATGCCGGCACTGGGCACCAGGCCCAGGCGGGTCCACTGGTCGGCGAGCATCGTGCCCAGCGGGTCGCGCTCGTCGATGCGGATGAACGGCGCCCGCAGGATGTCTTCCAGCGCGACGGTGCTGCGCCTGTCCGCGGCCGGGTTGCCGGCGCGCGACACGCAGACCAGCCGGCCGGTGGCCACCAACTCTTCGTGCAGCGCCGGGTGCGGCAGGCTGCCGTAGACGATGCCGACGTCGCCTTCCTGCAGCGCGATCGCGCGGGCGATCTCGCTCGAATGCAGCGTGTGGATCGACACCGGCATGTCCGGGTAGCGGGCACGAAATCGCTGCAACGCCGCGGGCAGGGCGTGCACCGCGAGCGAGGGCACGATCAGGATGCGCAGCTGGCTGCCTTCGCCGTGGCGCAACGCCGAGGCGATGCGCCGCACCGATTCGAGCTGCGACATCAGGCGCTGCACCTCGGGGTACAGCGCCAGGGCTTCGCGCGTGGGCACCAGCCGGTTGCGCTGGCGGGTGAAGAGCACGAAGCCGAGCTGCAGCTCGGCGTGCTGCAGCGTCTGCGTCACCGCCGGTTGCGTCACATGCAGCAGGCGCGCCGCGGCGCTCACCGTGCCGGTGAGCATCACGGCGTTGAAGGCTTCGATGTGCTTCAGGCGCACCGGCGGCGGCTGCAGCGGCGCTCAGTCCTCGAGCAGGCTGCGCAGCATCCAGGCCGTTTGCTCGTGCACGGTCAGGCGCTGTGTCAGCAGATCGGCTGTCGGCTCGTCGGCGGCCTTGTCGGCGAGCGGGAAAATGCCGCGTGCCGTACGGGCCACTGCTTCGTGGCCCTCGACCAGGATGCGCACCATCTCCAGCGCCTTGGGCGGCGTCGCCGGCGCGTCCTTCAACGAGCTGAGCTGACCGAACTGGGCATAACTGCCCGGCGCCGGGTGACCGAGTGAGCGGATGCGCTCGGCCACCGGGTCGACCGCGTTCCACAGCTCGGTGTACTGGGCCATGAACATCGCATGCAGCGTGTTGAACATCGGCCCGGTCACGTTCCAGTGGAAGTTGTGGGTGGTCAGGTACAGCGTGTAGGTGTCGGCCAGCAGCTTGGCCAGACCGCCAGCGATGGCGGCGCGGTCCTTGTCGCTGATGCCGATGTTGATGCTGACGCCGCCACGGCCAGCCGGCACGTTCTTGTCTTTCGCTTTCGCCATCAGGTGTTCTCCTGTCGAGGGTGGACTCGGCCGCTACGGTACCAGCGCAGCCACCCGGCCGCTTCGACGCGGCCGCGTGACCCTGATCAAGCCCGTGGCGCGCGCTGGGCTCAGCGCTCGCGAAGATCGGCCAGTTTGCCCAGCACCGCCGCGCCGTAGGCCGGGTCGGCTTTCGTGAAGTGGCCGATCTGAAGTTGCTGCACGTCCCCGGTCACGCTCTTCATCGCATTGGCGATGTTGGTCGTCAGCCGATCTTGCGCATCGGGCGGCATCAGGCGGAACAGGTTGCCAGCCTGGGTGAAATCGTCAGACACCCCGCGCTCGTCGTAGCGGCCGGCCGTGCCGTCCAGCGCCCCGCCGGGGTCGCCATGGCCGAAGCCGGACGGCGCCGTGCCGGCGGCGTTCACCGTCTCGTAGTTCGGTGCTGCGCCACCATTGGCGATCGCCATCGCGCCGTCGCGCTGCTGGTTGTGGAACGGGCAGCGCGCGCGGTTGACAGGCAGGTGCTGGTGGTTGGTGCCGACGCGGTACAGCTGTGCATCGTGTACGCGAACAGCCGCCCTTGCAGCATCTTGTCGGGGCTGTAGCCCAAGCCCGGTACCAGATTGGCGGGCGAGAACGCAGCCTGCTCGACCTCGGCGTGGTAGTTGTCGGGGTTGCGGTTCAGCGCCAGCACGCCGACGGGGATGCGCGGGAAGTCGCCATGCGGCCAGACCTTGGTCAGGTCGAACGGGTTCCAGCCGGTGCGGTGCTCGAACTCGTCGGCCTGCGCGGCGGTCATCACCTGGATCGAAACATCCCACTGCGGGAAGTCGCCGGCGGCGATCGCGTTGAACAGGTCGCGCTGCGCGTGGTCCGGGTCGGTGCCGGCCAGGCGCGCCGCTTCGTCGGCCATCAGGTTCTTGATGCCTTGCTTGGTCTTCAGGTGCCACTTGACCCAGACGCGCTCACCGGCCGCGTTGACCAGGCTGTAGGTGTGGCTGCCGAAGCCGTCCATGTGGCGGTAGCCGTCGGGCGTGCCGCGGTCGCTGAACAGCATCGTCACCTGGTGCAGCGACTCGGGCGCGTGGCTCCAGAAGTCCCACATCATCTGGGCCGACTTGAGGTTCGTCTGCGGGTCGCGCTTTTGGGTGTGGACGAAGTCGGGGAACTTGATCGGGTCCTTGATGAAGAACATCGGCGTGTTGTTGCCGACCAGGTCCCAGTTGCCGTCTTCGGTGTAGAAGCGCAGCGCAAAGCCGCGCGGGTCGCGTTCGGTGTCGGCCGAGCCGCGCTCGCCGCCGACAGTCGAGAAGCGCACGAAGGTTTCGGTGGTCTTGCCGACCTGGGCGAACAGCTTGGCCTGGGTGTACTTGGTGATGTCGTGCGTGATGGTGAACTTGCCGTAGGCGCCCGAGCCCTTGGCGTGCACGACGCGCTCGGGGATGCGCTCGCGGTTGAAGTGCTGCAGCTTCTCGATCAGGTGAAAGTCCTGCAGCAGCAGCGGGCCGCGCGGGCCGGCCGACAGCGAGTTCTGGTTGTCGGCCACGGGGATGCCCGAGGCGGTGGTCAGGCGGGTGGGGTTGGCGGGTGCGCTCATCGCTTGAGTTCCTTCAGCGGCCCCGTGGGGCGATGGCCGAAGTCTATTTTTGCGACGAGCGCGCGGCCAATTGGGAATCTTCAGCGTGGCGATAGCCGCCAGCCGCGCGGCGGTGTGCCGCGCCAGCCGATCAGCCGGTCAACCGCTTCATCCCCAACAGCTCGCAGGCATAGGCTCGGTTGCCGGACGCAGCGGCGCGTTGCCCGCCGGACTGTGTGTCGGCCACGTTGATGGCCGAGACAGTGGGTCCCAAGGACGAAATGACACTTCCTGCACGAACGAAGATTCCTGGTCGTCGAAAGGGTCCAAGGACCAGGCAGGCCGGTACGACTCCGCGGCGAGCGACGGCGGAAGGAGATGCAGCATGGTCAGCGCGTGCAGGGTCTGGTCGTCTAGGCAGAGTTCGGTCTCGAGCTGACGCACGCGGGCCAAACCCAGCGCGGCACGCATACTTGAGCGCGCGAACCAGTCAGCGGCGTACCGTACTGCTTGCTTCGTCAAAGTGCCCGGTTCGCTCGGGTCGTGCATTTGCCAGCGCGAACTCGCCTCGGCAACGACGGGTACGAGATGGTCAGGCGAGGCGAGCCACAGCGTGCACCTGGACTCTCTCCGGTCCACATCTGCCTGCCCGCCAGGCTCCGGCAAAAGAAGCAGGGCATCAGAGGTAGGCCATTCAATGGCCAATTGGCGTAGCCCGAATGACCACGTGGGATCGAAGTCCGCCAGCACGCGGGTGCGCCGCTCATGTGGCCATGAAGCGCCCTTGGCCATGCGAGCCCAGGCGTAGGCCTCGCCGTCTTCAGTGTGCACCCTTATCAGTGGTCCAACGCGAGTCGATGCCACGTCGTCGGACCAGCCGCATGCGGCCTTGCTCCCTGGCTCGCCATTGGAGCCCGGATTGCCTCGCCAAGCCAAGCCGTTCATGTCGTCATCGCTGACAATGACCGCGCTGGTGTCGACACGAGGGGGCCCGGCCCGCTCCAACCCGCCCGGCCCGCCTGCATAGACGAAGCGTGCTTGCGCAAGCAAGGCTGCCTCTTTCGAGGCATCGGCGATTTCCACAGTTGCGCCCAGAACGTCGATCGCGAACATCGTCACAATCAGGTTTACTGTCAATGGACCGACTGCAACGATGGCGTCGCCGGGCCGCACGCCCTTCGACGACCAATGAGATGCGGTGCAGCGTGCGAGTGCACCCAGCTCAGACCAGCTGTGGCTTTGCCATATGCCGCTTCGCTTCGCGCAAATTGCCTCGGTGTTTGGCGTCCGCCATGCGTGCGCCTGCAGGGCCTGGTACGGCGTCGACGCCGTAGACGATCGGTTCGATACCTTGCGCATGAAAACCTCTGATTGCTCATGGGGGCAGCGGGGCCTGAGTCCTTGCGAGGAGCGTGCCAGCGCTTATGCAGGCTACTCAGCTAGATATCCCCGGCGAACTGAGGTGGGCTCGCGGCCCTGGCTGCGGCGCTGGCGCACGAGGGGCGTCGTCACGGGCCTGCTGTGCCGAAGGCGCGAAATGCCGACGTGGTGGTGTTTGTTGTGCAGCAGTCGATCAGCAAGAGTGCTACTGGAACAGCATCCTCATTACGGACGGCATGTTGTAGCTTTCCCGATGAAGTACATCTGAATCGTGTTGTATTGGCCAGGCAGGCATTGCGCGATCATTCGTGCCACCGCACGGTAGCGCGGCGCCTGTCCCGGAAGCTGCCCGTGTGACTGACGGGGACTCGCTCGCCGACGTCCCGTTCCACATCGCCACATGACCACCCCTACTGCCACAGCCTCTGCTCAACCGGAGGTCGACGAGCCCATTCCTGCCCACCTGCTCACGCTGCCCGATCCCCGCAAGCTGACGACCTCGATCCGCGCGACCGCTCAAGTCTTCGAAGACCCGCGCTCGGTCGCGCTGCTGGAGCACATTCGAAAGGTCGCGCCGAGCGATGCCAATGTGCTGATCGCCGGCGAGACCGGCACGGGCAAGGAATTGATTGCACGTCATGTCCACGACCTGAGCCGCCGCAGCGGCCGGCCCTTTGTGGCGGTTAACTGCGGGGCGTTCTCGGAGAGCCTGGTGGAAAGCGAGCTGTTCGGCCACGAAAAGGGCGCGTTCACCGGCGCGTTCACCGCCAAGACAGGCTGGTTCGAGGCGGCCAATGGTGGCACGCTGTTCCTGGACGAGATCGGGGACCTGCCCCTGTCAATGCAGGTCAAGTTGCTGCGTGTGCTGCAGGAGCGCGAAGTGGTGCGGCTGGGTTCGCACAAGAGCGTGCCCATCGATGTACGCGTGGTAGCGGCGACCAACGTGCGGCTGCAGGCGGCGGTGGCGGCTGGACACTTTCGCGAGGATCTCTTCTATCGCCTGCATGTGGCGCACATGGCGCTGCCGGCGCTGCGCGAACGGCCGGCCGACATCTTGCCGCTGGCGCGCCATTTCATCCATGAATACCGCCAACGTCTGGGCTGTGGGCCGGTGCGGCTGGACGCTCTGGCCGAGCGCAAGCTGCAGGCCTATGCTTGGCCGGGCAATATCCGCGAGCTGGAGAACGTCATTCACCACGGATTGCTGATCTGCGCGAACACGACGCTCAGCGCGGAGGACCTGCAACTGAACTCCTTGCACGTCCACCGTCCATCGCTCGTCTCGCCGACTGAGGCGGCTGCGCCGCATCAGGCACTGCAGGTGGCGCTGCGGGCGCTATTCGAAAAAGGCGGCGAGGGAATTTACGAGCGGGTCGAACAAGCGCTGGTGCTGGCTGCCTTTGAGTTCTGCCACCGCAACCAGGTTCAGGCCGCGAAACTGCTGGGTATCAGCCGCAACGTGCTTCGGGCCCGCTTGATCAAGAGCGGCGACATCTCGGCGCTGCGCTAAGCGCAGCGCCGGCTCAGCTTAACCGCTTCATCCCCAACAGCTCACAGGCATAGACCGCGTTGCGCAGCGCGGCGATGGCCTCGTAGCGGGTGAAGGTCTTGCGCCAGGCCAGCACCACGCGGCGCGTGGGCACCGGCTCGGCAAACGGGATGAAGGCCACGTGCAGCTGCGGCTCGCGCGGCACCGACAGGGCAGGCACCACGGTGACGCCCATGCCGGAGGCAACCATGTGCTTGATGGTTTCCAGCGACGAGCCTTCGAAGCTCTTCTTGATGCCCTCGGCGTCGCTCGAAAAGCGTGCGAACTCGGGGCAAACCTCGAGCACGTGGTCGCGAAAGCAATGGCCGGTGCCCAGCAGCAGCATCGTCTCGCGCTTGAGTTCTTCAGACGTGATGCGTTCGCGCGACGCCAGCGGATGGGTCCGCGGCACCGCGGCCATGAAGGGCTCGTCGTACAGCGGCGCGATCGCCAGCCCGGTGTCGGGGAAGGGCTCGGCCATGATCGCGCAGTCGAGCTCGCCGGTGCGCAGCATGTCCAGCAGTTTGACGGTGAAGTTCTCTTGCAGGATCAGCGGCATCTGCGGCGTGTGCTCGATTGCGTTCTTCACCAGCGCGGGCAGCAGGTAGGGGCCGATCGTGTAGATGATGCCCAGCCGCAGCGGGCCGGCCAGCGGGTCCTTGCCGCGCTTGGCGATCTCGCGGATGCCCTGCGCCTGCTCGATCACCTGTTGCGCCTGGCGCACGATGGCCTCGCCCAACGGCGTCATCGTGACCTCGTTGCTGCCGCGTTCGAAGATCTTCATGTCGAGCTCTTCTTCGAGCTTCTTGATCGCCACCGACAGCGTCGGCTGTGAAACAAAGCAGGCTTCCGCTGCGCGGCCGAAGTGGCGCTCGCGGGCCACGGCGACGATGTAGCGCAGCTCGGTCAGGGTCATGGGCGCATTGTGCAGAGGTTCGCGCCAGGGCTCACACGGCCAAGAAAAAGCCGCCCGGGCCGAAAGGCGCCGGGCGGCTGTGGAGGCTGCACCGCCGGGGCGGCGCGAAGCGATTACGGACGGTTGACGGCCGTCCAGGTGGCGTGCACCGCGGCCACTTCGGCCGAGCCGGCGCCGTACAGGTCGGTCGCGGCCTGGACCGTGTCCAGACGGGCCTTGGCGAAAGTCTCGCTGGCGGTCATGTACATCGTCAGCGCGCGGTACCAGATCTTCTCGGCCTTGGCGCGGGTGATGCCGGTCAGCGTGCCGTTGCCGGTGGCCGTGCGGGTGTTGCCCGCGACGCAGGTCTTCGACGGCGAGCCGTTGGTCGTGCCTTCGGCCAGCAGGTAGAAGAAGTGGTTGGCCACGCCCGACGAGTAGTGCACGTCGAGGTTGCCGACTCCCGAGTACCAGCAGTCGGACGAGGCGCCGTCGCTGCTCGGCGTGATCATGTTGCGCAGCGGCGAGCTCGACAGCTTTTCGCCGATCAGGTAGTCACCCGGGTCGTTGGCGTTGTTGGCATAGAACTCGGTCATCGAACCGAAGATGTCGGACGTGCCTTCGTTCAGGCCACCGGATTCACCCGAGTAGATCAGCTTGGCGGTGCGTGAGGTCACGCCGTGCGTCATCTCATGGCCGGCCACGTCCAGCGACACGAGCGGCGTGAAGAAGCTGCCGTCGCCGTAGGTCATGCAGAAGCAGCTGTCGCTCCAGAATGCGTTGTCGTAGTTGCTCGAGTAGTGCACGCGCGAACGGGCACCCTTGCCGTCGTTGGCGATGCCGTTGCGGCCATGGACGTTCTTGTAGTAGTCCCAGGTCATGTTCTGACCGTAATGCGCGTCGGCCCCGACCGTCTCGTTGCTGGACTCGGCGTTGTTGCCCCAGACGTTGTTGGTGTCGGTGAAGATGGTTTCGCTGCCGGTGGTGTGCTTCATGTCCACCGTGTAGTGCTTGCCGCGGGTGAGGTCCTTCAGCTTGAACTTGCCGGTGGCGGGGACGGACTTGTCGTGCACCGACACGTTGCCCGAGTACAGCGTCTTGCCCTGGCCGACGTCGTCGGCGGTGTGGATGTCGTCCCAGCGGTCCAGCACCTTGCCGTTCGCGGCCACGATCACGTGGTGCTCGCTCGGGGTGCCGTCGGCTTGCACGCCCTTGACCAGCACGTTCCAGGCCAGTTGCGGTTGCGTGTCGCGGGCATAGACGACCAGCTGTTGGCTGTCGACCTTGCCGCCGCGGTGCGGGAACGCGGCCAGCGCCTTGGCGGCGGCGTCACGCGAGGCCATTTGCGGCTTGACGTCCAGCTCGATGCGCGAAGCTTGCGAGATCGACAGGTCGTGGTACTGGCCGCTCGGGGACAGGTGCACCACCAAGTCGCCACCGATCACCGGCAGGCCACGGTACAGGCGCTGGAAGCGCACGTGTTGCGAACCGTCGGCATCAGCCATCAGGTCACTCGCCTGGAAGCTGTCGCCGGCGGACACGTGGCCGGCCACAGCGGCCTGGCCTTGCAGGTGCGACAGCGCGCGTTGCACGGCCGGGTGATCGGCAGCCGGCGCGGCCTGCACGGCCAGCGCGGCGAACGAGGCCAGCGCAGCAATCGTCGCTTGATGAATCAAGGTGAACTTGGTCATGGAGTCTCCAACGGTGGATTGGGAGGGGTAACCGTCGTGCCCGACGTCGCCGACGTGGGCAAGCAGTCTGTGCACCTGAGGCCGGGGCGGCGGCTGGACCGGGCAGTGCTTCGCAGACTGTCGGCGTCAGCAGGGGGCCTCAGCCATCCCGAGAACTGGGGGGCGGGTTAACGCCTCTTCACGCCTCACCGGGCGTCACGGCAAAACGCGCGTGAACAGTCTGTCGCTTGTTGATGGTTGTTGATCATTGCATCGGTCAAGCTGGCGCGGCCGAGTGCGTCACATCTTCTCGTTACGCCTTCAGGTAGTCGAGTTGATGGCCCAGCCAGCGCGCGACATGGGCTTGCGCCGCATGCGGCTGGTGGTCCAGCAGCCAGAGGGCCTGGCGGCGCGCCTGCGCCAGCAGCGGCGCGTCTTCGGCCAGGTCGGCAAAGCGCAGCAACGCATCGCCCGACTGGCGCGCGCCCATGAACTCGCCCGGCCCACGGATCTCGAGGTCGCGGCGCGCGATCTCGAAGCCGTCGTTGGTCTCGGCCATCGCGCGCAGGCGCTGCTTGCCGCTGTCGGACAAGGGCGACGAGTACATCAGCACGCAGACGCTGGCGACCTCGCCGCGGCCGACCCGCCCACGCAGCTGGTGCAGCTGCGCCAAGCCAAAGCGCTCGGCGTGCTCGACCACCATCAGGCTCGCGTTCGGCACGTCGACGCCAACCTCGATCACCGTGGTGGCCACCAGCACCGACAACTCGCCGGCCTTGAAGCGCGCCATCACCGCGGCCTTGTCGGCGGATTTGAGCCGGCCGTGAATCAGGCCAACCTCGACGCCTGGCAATGCAGCGCTCAGTTGCGCGTGGGTCTCAGTGGCGTTGCGCAACTCGGCCATCGGCTTGCCGCGCACCGGCTTGGCCGGCGCTTCGCCCGTCTCCTCGGCGGCTTCAATCAGCGGGCAGACCCAGTAGACCTGCTTGCCCTGCGCGACCTCGTCGCGGATGCGTGCGATCAGCTCGTCGCGCCGGTTGTCGGCGATCAGCTTGGTGATGATGGGCGTGCGGCCGGGCGGCAGCTCGTCGATCGTCGACACCTCCAGGTCGGCGAAGTAGGTCATCGCCAGCGTGCGCGGGATCGGTGTCGCGGTCATCATCAGCAGGTGAGGCTCTTGCGGGTGATCCTGGTCCGACGCCTGCAGCTTGCGCCGCAGCGCCAACCGCTGCGCGACGCCGAAGCGGTGCTGTTCGTCGACCACCGCCAGCCCGAGCTTCGCGAACTGCACGTCGCCCTGGATCACCGCGTGGGTGCCTACCACCAGCGCGGCCTCGCCACTGGCCACCGCTGCCAGCGCACGCTCGCGTGCCTTGCCGCGTTGGCTGCCGGTCAGCCAGGCCACCTGCACACCCAGCGGCTGCAGCCACTGCACCAGCTTGGCGAAATGCTGCTCGGCCAGGATCTCGGTCGGTGCCATCAGCGCGCATTGCCAGCCGGCGTCGATGGCCACCGCGGCCGCGAGCGCCGCGACCACCGTCTTGCCGGCACCGACATCGCCTTGAAGCAGGCGGTGCATCGGCCGGCCCAGATCCAAGTCGGCGGCGATCTCATGCGACACGCGGTGTTGCGCGCCTGTCAGGCGAAACGGCAGGGCGGCCAGCAGCTGCGCATGCAGGCCGTCGACCCGCGCGGCCAGCACGGGCGCCGCCAGCTGAGCTCGTTCGCGCCGCGACTGCGCCTGCGCCAGCTGCTGGGCCAGCAGCTCCTCGAACTTCAGGCGCTGCCAGGCCGGGTGGCTGTGGTCTTCCAGCGTGGCCAGCGCAGTGTTCGGCGGCGGGTGGTGCAAGAACAGCAAGGCCTCGCGCAGCGGCGGCAGGCCCGCCGGGACGACGCCGGCCGGCAGCACCTCGCCCAGGCCCGCGCGCTGCAGCCCCGAGGCCACCGCCTTGCGCAGATAAGCCTGCGGCAGTGCGGCGGTGGTCGGGTAGACAGGGGTCAGCTCGGCCGCCAGGGGCGTGTCCGGCTGCACCGCCTTGAACTGCGGGTGGACCATCTCGCGGCCGAAGAAGCCGCCACGCAGCTCGCCACGGGCGCGGATGCGGGCGCCGGGCTGCAGCGTCTTCTGGTGCGAGGGGTAGAAATTCACGAAGCGCAGCACCAGCGTTTCGCCCTCGTCGTCGGCCAGCTGCACCACCAGCTGGCGCCGTGGGCGGAACTCGACCCGCGCGTCCTGCACCACGGCTTCAATCTGCAGCGTGTCGCCGGGCCGGGCGCCGGCCAGCGGGGTCAGCTGGGTCTCGTCTTCGTAGCGCAGCGGCAGGTGCAGCGCGAGCGCGATCGGCGTCGTCAGCCCCAGCGTTTCCAGCGCCCGCGCCGGGCCGGATTTGGCGGCGGGGGTGGCAGCGGGGCTGGGCATGCACGGCATTGTCACTTCGGGCATTCCTGCGGCCAGCTCTGCGGCGTCCACGCCACAGGCAGTGACCCATGCTTGCGACTGCTCACTAACGATGATCGCCGCGGTGCCGAAATCACCAGACAATTCGTTCGCGCCGTATTTTCTGCAGTTGTCCACCATGCGTTTTGCCCTCCGTCTGCTTGTTCTGATCACCACTGTGCTGGGCCTGGGCGTCGCCTTTGCATGGGCCTGGGACCGCTCCGACGCCCGCGCCCAGGCCACGCCGGCCGCCTCGCAGGCGCCGACACCCGGGTCGCACTGACCAGGCAGCCTGCCAACGGCGCGGGTTCCCGTCGCGGAACCGAATCGCGTCGACGTCCCCTAAGACGGGCACACCGCACGCGGGGCTATCGCGCCACCGCGGCGGCGTGGAACAATCCGGTCATCGTGTTTGAAGGCCGGTTAAGCCTTGCAAGCCCATGCCCGTCCAGAACTGCCGTACCTACACCCTCGCCGATTTCGACTTCACGCTGCCGCCTGACCTGATCGCGCAGCACCCAAGCCCCGAGCGCAGCGCCTCGCGCCTGCTCGACGGCCGCGGTGAACGCCCAGTTGATCGGGTGTTCCGTGAACTGCCCGCGCTGTTGGCGCCGGGCGACCTGCTGGTTTTCAACGACACCCGCGTCATCAAGGCCCGGCTGCTGGGCGAAAAGCCCACCGGCGGTGCGGTCGAGGCGTTGGTCGAGCGGGTCGTGCCGGACACCGATGGCGAACCGCCACACCAGGTGCTGGCCCATCTACGCGCCAGCAAGTCACCCAAGCCGGGCAGCAGCGTGCGATTTGGCGACGCCGCTGCAGGCTTCGACGCCGAGGTGCTGGGCCGCGCCGGGCCGGATGATTCGCTGTTCCGCCTGCGCTTTCCGGCCGACCCGTTTGCCTTGCTGCAGGCCTTCGGCCATGTGCCGCTGCCGCCGTACATCACCCACGCCGATGCGCCGGACGATGAACAGCGCTACCAGACTGTGTTCGCCGAGCGCCCCGGTGCCGTGGCGGCGCCGACTGCGTCGCTGCACTTCGACGAAGGCGTGCTCGCGGCGCTGGCGGCGCGCGGGGTGGGCAGTGCGCGTGTCACGCTGCACGTCGGCGCCGGCACCTTCCAGCCGGTGCGCAGCGAAAACCTGGCCGAGCACCGCATGCACAGCGAGTGGTTCGAGGTGCCCGAGGCCACGGTCGAGGCCATCGCCAAGGCCAGGGCCGCCGGCCGGCGCGTGGTCGCTGCCGGCACCACCACGTTGCGCGCGCTCGAATCAGCCGCCAAACGCACACCGGGGCAGGGCTTGACCTTCCCGCAGCGCGGCGAAACCGACATCTTCATCACCCCGGGCTTCGAGTTCGAGGTGGTGGACCGGCTGATCACCAACTTCCACCTGCCCAAGAGCACACTGATGATGTTGGTCAGCGCGTTCGCCGGGTATGAGCATGTGATGGCGTTGTACCGCCATGCGATCGAAGCGCGCTACCGCTTTTTCAGCTATGGCGACGCGATGCTGCTGGACCGCGCCCGCAACATGCCATGAAACTCGTACCGCTGGGGCAGGTGGCCGCGCAGGTCAAGGGCGCGGCACCCCTGCCTTTCAGCGTGCGAGACGCGCAAGGCGGGCTGCTGTTGGCCCGCGGCAACCTGATCACCGATGACGCGATGCGCGAGGCGCTGCTCGAACGCGGCGCCTTCGTCGACCTGGACGAGGTGCGCGCCGGCCAGCGCGACAACGAACTGCCGGTCGGCGAGCGGCGGCTGAACCTGTGGCGCAGCCTGATGACGCGCCTGAACGTGACGCTGCAAGCCCCCGCGGCCAAGGGCCTGGAGACCAGCATCCGCGGCATCGCGGTCGAGCTGGCCACGCTGGTGCAGACCGACCCCGACATGGCCCAGGCGTTGCTGGCGCACCCGGACCTGTGCGCCGAGCTGCCCTACAGCGTGGCCCATTCGGCCCGGGTGGCGGCGACCTGGGCCTTGCTGGCGCTGCGCCAGGACGGCGCCCAGCCGGCGGCGCTGGAGGTACCGCTGTCCGCCACGCTGACGATGAACCTCGGCATGCTGCAGCTGCAAGACCGGCTGACCCACCAGGAAGGCCCGCTGAAGCCGGCGCAGCGCGACCAGATCCAGCAGCATCCGCAGCAGAGTGCGGCGTTGTTGCGGGCGGCAGGTGTCACCGACCCGCTGTGGCTGGCGATGGTCGAGCAACACCACGAGGCAGGCGGTGGCATCGGCTACCCGGCGAACGCCACCGAGCCGTTGCCCGAGGCGCGCCGGCTGCACATGATCGACATCTACTGCGCGTGCTTCGGCTCCCGCGCGCAGCGCCCGGCCTTGCTGCCCGACGCCGCCGTGCGGCGTCTGTACCTGCGGCACGCGAAAGACCCGATCGCACTCGCGCTGGCCAAGGAGTTTGGCCTCTACCCGCCGGGCACGGTCGTGCGGCTGGCTTCGCTGGAACTGGCGCTGGTGCTGCGGCGTGGCAACGCGATGAATTCGCCGGTCGCGATCGCGCTGCAGAACGCCAACGGCGAGGCGCGCCTGACACCCGTCCGGCGCGACACCAGTCAGCCCGGCCACACGGTGGTGGCAGCCGTCAACCCGACGCTGCTGCGGGTGCGCATCCCCTGGGCCCAGCTGTTCACGTTGTTTTAGCCCCCACGACCCCTGCCGGGGCCTGCCCCCGAGGGGGCTCGCGCAGCGGCCCGGCCGAGCCGGATCCGCGCACGCCACTTGGAGAGCGGCGACTCCTGCGGAGCGCCGCGGCTGTCCGACGCGCGGTGACAATGTCGGCATGCTCCAGTTCGACCTGCTCAAGACCGAAGGCCACGCGCGGCGCGGCCGCCTGACGCTGAACCACGGCGTCGTGCAGACGCCGATCTTCATGCCGGTCGGCACCTACGGCACCGTCAAGGGCGTGCTGCCGCGTTCGCTGCACGACATGGATGCGCAGATCATCCTCGGCAACACCTTCCACCTGTGGATGCGGCCGGGGCTCGATGTGATGCAGCACTTCGGCGGCCTGCACGGCTTCGAGAACTGGACCAAGCCGATCCTGACCGACTCGGGCGGCTTCCAGGTCTGGTCGCTGGGCGAGATGCGCAAGATCAGCGAAGAGGGCGTCAAGTTCGCGTCGCCCGTCAACGGCGACAAGCTGTTCCTGACGCCCGAGATCAGCATGCAGATCCAGACCGTGCTGAACTCGGACATCGTGATGCAGTTCGACGAGTGCACGCCCTACGAGACCAAGGGCCACCTGACGACCGAGGCCGAGGCGCGCGCATCGATGGAGCTGAGCCTGCGCTGGGCGCGCCGCTCGCAGGCCGAGTTCGCGAAGCTTTCGAACCCGAATGCCCTCTTCGGCATCGTGCAAGGCGGCATGTTCGAGCACCTGCGCGAAGAGTCGCTGGCCTCGCTGGTCGAGCTGGACCTGCCGGGCTACGCGGTCGGCGGCGTCTCGGTCGGCGAGCCGAAGGCCGAGATGCTGCACATCATGGCCCACACGCCGCACCGGCTGCCGGCGCACAAGCCGCGCTACCTGATGGGCGTCGGTACACCCGAAGACCTGGTCGAGGGCGTCGCTTGTGGCGTCGACATGTTCGACTGTGTGATGCCGACCCGCAATGCGCGCAACGGCCACCTGTTCACGCGCTTCGGCGACCTGAAGATCCGCAACGCGCGCCACAAGAGTGACGAGCGGCCGATCGACGAAAGCTGCCGTTGTTATGCCTGCGCCGGTGACGGCAACAGCCAGGGCGGCTTCAGCCGCGCCTACCTGCACCACCTGGAGCGCTGCGGCGAGATGCTGGCGCCGATGCTGGCGACGATCCACAACCTGCACTACTACCTGAACCTGATGCAGGAGGTGCGCGACGCGCTGGACGTCGGCCAGTTCGCCGCTTTCCGCAGCCGCTTCGCCGCCGACCGCGCGCGCGGCGTCTGATAGCCTCGCGCGTGATGCGCACCGTCTGGAAGGCTTTGTTCGCGGCCGTGGCCTGGCCGTTCAAGTGGCTGCTGGCGCTGCTGATCCTGTTCGAGGAATGGGGTTGGGAGCCGTTGCAACGCCTGCTGGCCCGCGTCGGCCGCTCGCCCGGCCTGCGCTGGATCGAAGCCTGGGTCCAGCGCCTGCCGCCCTACGCTGCGCTGGCGCTGTTCGCGGTGCCGGCCTTGGCGCTGCTGCCAATCAAGATCCTCGCGCTGTGGCTGATCAGCCTGGGGCGGGTTTTGCTGGGCACGGTGGTGATCCTGCTCGCCAAGCTGGTCGGCACGGCCGTCCTCGCCCGCCTGTTCACCCTGACCCAGCCGGCGCTGATGCAGTTGGGCTGGTTCGCGCGTGGGTATGCGCGTTGGTCGGCATGGAAGGAATCGCTGCTGGCCTGGGCGCGGGCGACGACACCGTTTCGCATCGCGCGGGCGATCAAGCGGCGCTGGCGCCAACGCTGGCGCCGCTGGCGCGCCGCCTGGGGCTGACGCGCGGCGATGGACGCATCGCTGCTCGGCGCGCTCGACCTGCTGGTGCGCGGTGCGCTGGTCGCACTGCTGCTGATGCTGGTGGCAGCGCTGTGGCGCGAGCGGCCGGTGGTGCTGGCGGCGCAGTCGGGTGGGTTGCTCGCGCTTGGATTGGCGCTGGCGACCGTGGGCACCGCGCCGACCTTGGCGCCGCAGCTGACACCGCTCGGCCTGTCGCCCTGGGTCGGGTTGGCCAACGGCAACGCGTTGCTGTTCGCGCTGTTTGCCCGCGCCTTGTTCGACGATGCGGCGCGCTGGCGCGTGTGGCATGGCTTGGCCTGGGGCGCGTTGGTCGCGCTGGCCGCTGCGCGCTGTGTCGGCGTCTGGTCCGGCGGGCCGTTGACACCGTTGGTGGCCGAAGTGTTGCGCTGGGTGCCGCTGGCCTGCGTGGCCTGGGCCGTGGCGGCCGCGCTGGCGCATTGGCGCGATGACCTGGTCGAGCGCCGGCGCCGGCTGCGCTGGTTCGTTGTCGTGGCCGGCAGCGCCGACACGCTGGGCATGCTGGCGTTGCGCTCGACTTCGCCGCAGGGTGTGTTGTCGGCGTGGTGGATGAGTGTCGACAGTGCCTTGCTACTGGCGATCGTCGCGGCGCTGGCGGTGAGCTTGTTGCGGCTGCGGCCGAACGAGCTGTTCGCGCCGCCACTGCGGCCGGTGGCCAAACCGCCTGTGCAGATCGCGGCCGAGATCGAGCCACCCACGGCCGTCGATCCGACCGAGCAGGCCGACCAGTCCCTGGCCGATGCGCTGCAAATCCTGATGGCCACCGAGCGCCCGCACCGCAGCGAAGGCCTGACGCTGGCCACGCTCGCCGGCCGGCTGAGCGTGCCGGAATACCGACTGCGCCGGGTCATCAACCAGCGCCTGGGCCACCGCAACTTCAGTGCCTTCGCCAACGGCCACCGGCTGGCCGAAGCCAAAGCGGCGCTGGCCGACCCGGCCCGGCGCGGGCTGCCGGTGTTGACGATTGCGCTGGACGCCGGCTTCCAGTCGATCGGCCCGTTCAACCGCGCCTTCAAGGCCGACACCGGCCTGACGCCGACCGAATTCCGCCAGCAGGCGCTCGCCGAAACCTGAAATCCCAGGCCGATTGCTGCAATCGGCCAGCGGCCTGCAGCATTCGGCGAGACCCGAGCGTGTGTTCTCGCGACGATGCGCCGCGAACGGGGGCCGTCGCTCCCGGTGTGGACTTCAGCCATGTGGTGGACCCCAAAACGCCTGGCCTTGGTGCTGGCCAGCGCCTCGACCTTGACCGCGGGCCTGGCCGGCTGCGCCGACTTCCCGCCAGTGCGCTCCGTGCGGATCGCCACCGCCGGCATCAGCGAGGTGATGTGCAACGCCGCCTTCGTCTCGCGGATCGACCCGCAGCGCGCCGACACTGACGAGATGCGCCCCGCCGACGGCATGGGCCTGATCGCCTGGGGCTTGCGCAGCGAAGTCGATGCCGAACGCCATGAGGTGCGGACCACCTTTGCCGGCCGGGCCCTGGGCCGGGCCGTCTGGCGCGAAGGTGGCGGCTGCACCGTGGCGCACGGCGACGCCGCACCGGTCGCGCCGGCGGCGATCCAACGCGTCGAGCGGCCCGATCCGTATCCAGGCTTGGCGCTGCCGGCCCCGGTGCCGGCGGAGAACCCGCGCATCGCGGCGGCGGTCGACGCGGCCTTTGTCGAAGAGCCCGATGCCACGCCGCGCCGCACCCAAGCCGTGCTGGTGGTGCAGCACGGCCGCATCCTGGCCGAGCGCTATGCCGCCGACATCACGCCCGACACGCCACTGGCCGGCCACTCGGTCAGCAAGTCGGTCGTGCACGCGCTGGTCGGTGTGCTGGCCCGCCAGGGCCGGCTGAACCCGGACGCGCCGATCGCGGTGCCGGCGTGGCAAGCGCCCGGCGACCCGCGTGCGGCGATCACACCCAACCTGCTGCTGGCCAACGCCAGCGGTCTGCCGTGGGACGAGGCCAACCGCGGTTGGGACGGCGCGACCCGCATGTGGCATGTCGAGCCCGACCCGGCCGCGTTCGCGATGAGCCTGCCGGCCGAGGCGGCACCCGGCACCGGCTTCGCCTACAGCAACGCCGGCTGGACGGTCTTGTCGCGTGTCCTGCGCGACCTCAACGGCGGCAGCGCCGACGGCTTCAACGCCTTTGCCGAACGCGAACTGCTGGCGCCGCTGGGCATGCGCCACACCGTGCTGACGCTGGACGCGACCGGCACGCCGATGGGCGCCAACCTGTTCTTCGCGAGCGCTCGCGACTGGGCCCGTTTCGGCCTGCTGTACCTGAACGACGGCGTCGTGAATGGCCAGCGCCTGCTGCCCGAGGGCTGGGTGCGCGAGGCCCGCACGCCGACGCTGGACGCCGGCTACGGCCGCGGCTTCTGGCTCAACCACCGCCATGACCGCCACCCGCTGCCGGGCCGCTGGGGCCTGACCGGCGCACCGGCCGAGGCCTTCTTCGCCCGCGGCTACCTGGGCCAGTTCATCGTCATCGTGCCGAGCCTGGACCTGGTGGTCGTGCGGCTCGGTGTCAGCTACCGCGCGGGGGGTGATGTCGAGACCGTCGGCCAGTTGGTCGGTGAGGTGGCCGCGGCGCTCGAGGCCCCGTTCACTGTGGCGGGCGAAGCGCCGGGCGCCGCCAGCGGCAAGTCCAGCGTGAAGACGAAGCTGGTGCCGTGACCTGGCGTGCTGCGCACCTCGATCTCGCCGCCCATCGCGCGTACCAGCTGCCGGCTGATGGTGAGGCCGAGGCCGGTGCCGCCAGCGTGCCGCGCGGCGTCGCCGACCTGGTGGAAAGGCCTGAACAGCTTGGGCAGGTCTTGCGGCGCGATGCCGACACCGGTGTCGGCCACCTCGAATTGCAGCCGTGCCATGCCTGCGGGGCCGGCGGCGGACCGCACGCGCAGCACTACCTCGCCAGCGTCGGTGAAGCGTACGGCGTTGGCGAGCAGGTTCAGCAGCACCTGGCGCAAGCGCTGTGCGTCGGCCTTCACGCCATCCGGCAGCGCCGGCGCATCGAGCCGCAACACCAGCCGCTTCTGCGCCGCCTGCGGGCGCACAAAGTCAATCACGTTGTCGAGGAAGGACGAAAGCCGCAGCGGCGCATCGTGCAGAGCGAACGTGCCCGCCTCCAGGCACGACAGCGTCAAGATCTCTTCGACCAGCGCCAGCATGTGGTGGCCGGCTTGTTCGATGGTCTTCAGGCCGTGGGCCTGTTTGACCGTCAGGCTGGCCTCGCCGTGCAGCAGCTGCGCGTAGCCGAGCACTGCGGTCAGTGGCGTGCGCAACTCGTGGGTCGTGCGAGTGAGGCAGGCGTGCCGCGCGCGCTGGGCCGCAGCGGCGTCGTCGCGTGCCTGGGCGAGTTCCGCGCGCAGCTGCGCCAGTTCGGCACTGCGGGTCGACCACGGCCAGCGGACCAGCGATCTGAACGGGAACGTGAAGTGGCTGATGAGCACCTGCATTGCTTGGGCTCCTTTGCCTGCGCGGCGCGTGCGCCTGAAAATCCGGCGCTACGGCGCGAGTGTTGCACCCTGGCCACCTCGCGCTTGCGGAGTTTGCGTACGTGGGATTACGCACGCCTGACGGCGTGAAAGCGATCCAGCTCTGCGCGCAATGCCGCCAGCGTCAACGCCCGCTCGTCACGGTAGAAGATGTTGTGGCTCTCGAACGGGATCATCCGGCCGTCGGGCTGGGCCATGTGGATGCAGCTCTTCTTCAGCGCGCGGATGTCGAGCCCACGCGCGTCCATGAACTGCACGATCAGCACGCGAAAGACCTTGGTGTAGTCCAGCGCTGCCGGCGTCGCGATCTTCGGCAGGCAGCACATCAGATCCGACAGGCAACTGGCTTGCGACTCGGGCGAGTGGTTGGTCGAGAAGAGCTTGAACACCTGCTGTTTCAACGACGCGTCGTGCTCGAAGACGATCGTGTTGCCGGCCCCTTCGACCAGAGTGCGCGGGTCGAGAAAGCGGGTCAGCGGCTGCAGCGATCCGTCGTCACTGCGCAAGGCATAGGCCATCGCCAGCGTGTCGGGGTTGCAGGGCACCGGCACCACGTCTTCGGCGCTGAACAGGCCCGACTGGTCGACGATCCGGCGGCGGATTTCGCTGACAGTCAGCCGGTGCTTCGCGGCGTCGTAGGCCTCGACGCGGCCCGCGTCTTGCACCGGTTGCAGCGTCACACCGCGCACGCAACGCTGCTGGGCGGCAAAGCGGATCACCTCGCCGATTTCTTCGTCGTTGATGCCGCGCTTGACAGTCATCACCAGCGTGGTCGACAGGTTCAATGCGTTGAGTTTGTCGAGTGCGTCCTGCCGGATGCGGCGCAGGTCGGCGCCACGCAGATCCATCAGCGGCTCACGCTGCAGCGAGTCGAACTGCAGGTAGACCTCGAAGCCCGGTGCGTAAGTGGCGAGGCGCTCGACGAAGCCTGGCTCCTGCGCGAGACGGATGCCGTTGGTGTTCAGCATCAGGTGGCGGATCGGCCGCGCCTTTGCCGCATCGAGGATGTCGAAGAAGCGCGGGTGCAGGGTGGGCTCGCCACCGCTGATCTGCACCACGTCGGCCTGGCCCTCGCTGGCCACCACCGCGTCCAGCATCGCCAGCACCTGGTCGAACGAGCGGTGCGTAAGCCGCTCGGGCCCTGATGACGCATAGCAGGTCGGGCAGCGCAGGTTGCAGTGGTCGGTGATCTCGACGACCGCCAGGCAGCTGTGCTGCATGTGGTCCGGGCAGAGGCCGCAGTCGTAGGGGCAGCCGTGGCGCATCTGGGTCTCGAAGCGCTGCGGCATCTCGGGCGGTTTGACGAAGACCTCGCGGCACAGCCGGTAGTAGGCGACGTCGTCGCTCATCAGCACGCGCTCGGTGCCGTGCACCGGGCACCACTTGTCCATGTAGACGCGCTCGTCCTTGAAGACGATCTTGGCCTCGACCTGGCGCAGGCAGGTGGTGCACACCGACTGCGTGGTGTCGTAGAACAGGTAGGGGCGGGTCTTGCGGTCGCTCATGTGGGGCGGGCTTCGGTACGGGCCTTGGGCGGCAGGCGGCCGATCGCGCGCCACACCAGCGGGGCGTAGAACAGCAACGCGACGAGGCACACCCACTGGATGCCTGAGAAGCCTAACGGGTAGGGCTGGCGCACCGGCTTCAGGCCATCACCGAGCAGCCGCCACAGCAGGTAGGCCGCGAGGAAGAGCTTGAACTGCAGGCCGGGCACGACAGCCAGCCGCTCGCGGGTTCGCCACAGCAGCGCCGCCAGTGCGGCCAGGAACCCGATCTCGTACAGCGGCGATGGGTGGCGCGCCACGCCGTCGCCGAGGTCGATGCCCCACGGCAGCGTCGTCGGCAGGCCGTAGGTGTCGTCGTGCAGCCCGGCGAGGAAACAGCCAACGCGGCCGATCGTGATGCCGACCACCAGCGGCAGCACCAGCGCATCGCCGGTGCTGCGCGTCTGGCCCGTCGCCCACTTCGCCAGCTCAACGCCGATCAAGCCGCCCAGCAGCCCGCCGACGATGCTCTGGCCCGGCCACAGCCACTGGCCTTGCCAGATCGCCAGCGCGACATCGGGCCGCTCGATCAGGAATACACCCTTGTTGCCGATCGCCGCACCGAGCAACAGGCCGACGACGACGGTGAAGTTGCGGTCCGACAGCGGGCCTCCGAGCTGTTGCGTGCGCAGCGTGCGGCGCCACAGCCACACACCGACCGCGATGCCCAGGTACTCGAACGCGGTGTGGACCCAGGCGGCGGTGTGAAGGTCAAGGTTCATCGGGCGGCGTCGGTCCGGCGCTCGGCGGCCGGCGCTTCCACAGCGCGATGCCGCCGATCGCAGCGCCAACGGCGAGCAGGATCAGCACGCCGCCAACCGCCTTGTCGTTGCTGTTGCCCAGCACGCTGACGCACAGGCCGCACAAGCCGAAGCCGACCGCCAGCAGGATCAGCAGCAGCGCGGCGAGGAAGCGCAAAACGCCCATCAAGCCTCCGGTGGTGGTGTTTCCATCGTGCGCCAGACCCGGCGCAGCTGGCGCGCGCAGATGAACAACAGCCAGCCACCGATCAGCAGCGAGGGCAACGAGATGATCCAGATACCGCCGGCGTACTCACCACCACTGGCCGCGACAGCGGTGAACACGCCGCCGCACAGCGTGACCGCGCCAAAGCCGCAGACCGCGAGGATCAGCAGCAGCATCGCCACCAGGCGCCAGAACCGCGTGTTGCTCGCCGACTCGCTCGATGGCATCGGGGTCCTTGCGTGTCAGAAGTCGTACAGGTGCTCGACCCGCAGCTCGGGCCGCGCTGCCCATGCGCGTAACGCGTCGGCCAATTGCGGCACCGGCACGGTCAGCCAGCGCCGCTCGGTCTCGGGCTCGGTCAGCACCGGCTGGGCGAACAGCAGCCGCGCCTCGGTCACTGGCGTGGCTTCACGCGGCATGATCAGGCTGACGAGGATCGGCCCCTGGTTGCCGGCGACCTCTTCGAACCGCACGCCCTGCTGGGCCAGCCTGCCGGCATAGCCGGTGAACACCGCGCGGCGCGGCACGGCGGCCAGCACGCCGCCGTTCAAGTCGCGCAGCCGCTTCAGCGCAGGCAACTCGGTGCTGCTGGCTGGCCAGCGGTCGAGCAGCAGCGCGGTGGTCGCTGGCGGCGCCGGCTCCGGCTTGTCCAACTGGTGCATCAGCCAGCCCCAGCCGGCTTTGGCGCCGTATTCGGTGCTCAGCGCGAAGCGGCGCTCCCATTTGCGCAGCATGTCGCCGCCCCACAGCGGCGTGGCCTGCCACAGCTCCTTGAGCCGGGCGACGTGGTCATAGTCCTGCGGGCGCCGACCGCGGATGAACTCGGCGTAGTCCTGCGCGACCCGTGCGGCCAGTTGATCCTCGGCTGTCGGGCCGCTTGCACTGGCCTCGGCGAGTTGGCCGACGGTGGCTTCATAGCAGGCCTTCAGGCCGAACTCGAAGCCGTTGGCGGTGCCGGTGCCGGCCGCGCGCAGGTGGTAGCCGGCGTCGAAGGTGGTGCTGGGTGCGGCCTGGCTGATCGCGCCATAGCTTTGCCAGAACTGCGCGACGTGGCTGAAGAACGGAAAAGCGCTCGGTGGTTTTTGCGCCGCCAGATAGGTCGCCAGTTCAGCCCGGCTTTGCACCGGCCGCCAGTCGGGCAGGGCGCGAAAAGTCTGCACACCACCGCGGCGATGTTCGGGCGGCGTGCGTGGGTCGCCGGGTGCGTTGGCGGCGACGGTGGTCAGCGCGGCCAGGCTGGCCACCCCGACCGCCAGCCAAGTGAAC
>Ga0307515_10005177_pt1 | contig 26497 bp, 29 predicted proteins | sample 17_EM_MG_FD_194513 | JGI IMG/M metagenome (GOLD analysis project Ga0307515, IMG submission 194513) | Populus trichocarpa ectomycorrhiza microbial communities from riparian zone in the Pacific Northwest, United States - 17_EM | ecosystem: Host-associated > Plants > Roots > Unclassified | place... | reverse complement strand
AGCTATCTACTAGCTAGTTGCCTGCCGTTTAGGGCACGTACGTGCATTATTAGTTAAAAGTCGCGTTACGTGTTGCGAGATTTTGATGGGGGCCGCCACTACCCGGTAACCGCCACTGCAACTGAATTCCAAGGTTGCGGATACCGACCGTTAGAGTCTCACCAAGTTAAATACGGAAACTTGGCATTATCACGAAATTTTATGTGGCTACAAGGATGGCACGCGGCAACCCAACCTCGTTAGTGAGGGAAATTGTGCTAGTTCGTCCCTCCTTACAAGGTCTTTATCGGCCTCTACTTGCCTCTCTCGTATTGGACCTCCTCTCATTCTCTCAAATCCTCACTATTGGATTGCGATCGCGACCCAAAATGCGCCGTGCGGCTTGAGCAATGCGCACTCCGCACTCTTCTCCATCCCACATCTTCCTCTGCGATCATGGCAATCTCGATGTCGGTGACCTCACGACTCTTCTCTCGCAGCGCACTCCTGCGCCTCTCGCTCTTCCTCGCTATCTCGTGCATCCTCACTATCTCCGCTTTCCTCTGGACTCTCGCTCCTCGAAATGTCAACCCGGTCGGGATCCCGCATTTCAACTGGCCAGCACCGCCACCGCAGACGCATCCAATTGATATTTTGATGAAGAAAGCGGACCGGGAATGGTACCGGCTTATGGCCAAAGAAACAACCGACCTCGAGTCTGCCGCAAAAGCGTACAGATGGCGGAGAGGGAGGCACCCGCCTCCGGGATTCGACAAGTGGATGGAGTTTGCGCAACAGCATGATGCGGTCATTGTGGAGGACTTTTTCGACCAGATCTATCACGACTTGACGCCGTTCTGGGGCCTCGAGCCGGCGAAAATTCGGCGACATGCTAAGAACTTCGATTTTGTCATTAGCGTCCGGAATGGCAGCACTACCGTGAAGAGCGATAACAGAGACAGGCCGTGGATGGCCTTGTGGAATAATCTGACCGCGACAGTTGCGGAGTGGCTGCCGGATATTGATATACCGATCAATGTGATGGATGAAAGCAGAGTTGTAGTACCATGGGAGGATATCAACGAGTATGTCAAGGTTGAGCGCGCAACCCGCAAACTGGTGGCGCAGCCGGAGGTGGTGACGGAATACTCTGGGCTGCGGGAGTTAGATGAGGACCCGGGCGAGCCTTTTGACCCGGAATGGATCAAAGGTGAACTTTACTGGGACATTGCGCGCGTCGGCTGTTCACCAGATTCTCCGTCGCGCAATGTTGAGGCGCTCACAAATTTCTCTGGCCCTCCACCTATGCCATCCGGTTTCCCAGCGCGTTCATTTAAAGGCTATGTTGCCAACTGGACTGAAGCGAAGGACCCATGCCTCCAACCTGACCTCCGCGGAAGCCATGGCACATTTGTCGAGCCGATTTCCCTGTCAACGACGCATTATCTTTTCCCTCTTTTTGGAGGCTCGAAGCTGCCCCTGAACAACGAGATCTTGCTCCCACCAGCGATGTACTGGACAACGGACGAGTTCTATTCTGGCGGCGAGGAACATGGGGGCGCATGGGAAACGAAGAATACGGCAGTGATATGGCGAGGAGTTGCCTCAGGTGGTCGCAACAAACTGGAGAACTGGACACGCTTTCAACGCCACCGGTTTGTGAGTATGGTGAACGGCACTGCTGTCCAGCTGGCAGAGAAGAATTCCAATGGCGTGGGTCCAAACTTCGAGTTGCTGAGCTACAACACCTACCATCTGACAGCCACTCAGTACATGGATCTAGGCACCTGGCTAAACGGCATCAGTGAGGCAGCCTTTGTTAACCTTGTATGCTTCCCCGAGACCGGCAACGAGCATTGCCCCTACACCGATTCATACTTCGAAGTCAAAAACGTCATGAGCATGCGCAAACAGTATGCGTACAAGTTCCTTCCGGATATCGACGGCAATTCTTTCTCTGGCCGTTATAGAGGCTTCCTACGCTCTACCTCCCTCCCCATCAAGGCAACCATCTATAGCGAGTGGCATGACTCGCGCCTTATCCCTTGGTTGCATTTCGTGCCCATGGACAACTCCTTCGTCGACATATACGGTATCCTAGATTACTTCGTTGGAACTGGGATAGCGAAGCAGCAAGAAGGGGAAGAGAAGCCTGGTGTTCAGGGCGCACACGACGAGCAAGCGAAGAAGATAGCAGATTCAGGCAAAGAGTGGGCGGAGCAAGTGCTCCGAAGAGAAGACATGCAGATCTATGTGATGAGGTTGCTGTTGGAGTATGCTCGGGTTTGCGACGAGAAGAGGGAGAGGTTGGGGTTTATCGACGACTTGAGATGACGTGAGATTTTCTGGTAACGACTGTGGATAGAAATTATGTACATATATGTAGTTATATCTGGATACCCGCACACATTTGGAAATGAGAGAGATGTCTTATTCAGAGTCCTAGTTATGTATAACCTCGTTGCATTGTGTCTTTGCTACTTGAGGTCTCGGACTACTCAATGCAATGCAAAAAAATGCCCCTCCAAAAATTGTTCGCGCGACGGCGAACCTCGTCTGCCGTACCTCTCCCAGAAAGCAGCTCAGGCGTCTGCACCCAGTCTCCAATTTACCTACGCATAGCTTGCATGCAGTGCACACTCCGATCTTCTGCCAAAAGTTTCTTCAATTCTTTGACATACCTTTTTGTGAGGCCGCTGGCGACTCACCATCCTTTGACTCACTGCAGTCCCGCACTGCATATAACAACCCCTCCAAAGCGCAAATTCTCCACTCTAAACACCACAACACAATATCGTTCGCCTGTCATGGAGGCACTAGCATCCTCGCATACACAATCCGTCGACGAGCTCGCGATAACCCTAAAAAACTTCGGCCTCGAGTCGGTACCTAAGGCCCCAAACACCTATCCTGCACTCAACCCTGTGGACATCTACCGCTCTCATATTACAGAGTTACTAGCATCTGTGAGCGGCATAGACCCTAAAATCATATACCCAGCCCTACAATGGACACAAACACTAGACAAGGGCGACTTGACGCTGCCCGTGCCCGCTCTAAGGGTGAAAGGGAAGAAGCCCGCTGAGTTAGCCGTAGAGCTAGGAGAAAAGGTACACAAGCATTCCGATACCCTCACGCGCCTCCCAAACGCGCTACTGCAATTCTAAAAGCTAACGACTGCCTTGCTCCCCAAACCCAGCTCCCCGAATCACCGCTCGTGCAACCCCCCGTCATCAAAGACACCTACATGCAATTCTTCTTCAAGCCCGCGCCGCTCACCTCCCTCGTGATCCCCTCGATCCTCAAGAACGGCAGCGCCTTCGGCTTCAACCCCAACTTCGGGCTGCGCGACCCCGCGGACCCCGCCAAGGGCCGCAAGAAGATGATCGTCGAGTTCTCGTCCCCCAACATCGCGAAGCCCTTCCACGCGGGCCACCTGCGCAGCACCATCATCGGCGGCTTCCTCGCGAACCTGTATGAGGGCGCCGGGTGGGAGGTCGTCCGGATGAACTATCTCGGGGACTGGGGCAAGCAGTACGGCGTGCTGGCCGTCGGGTTCGACAAGTTCGGCAGCGAGGAGGAGCTCGTGAAGAACCCGATCGGGCATCTCTACGACGTGTACGTGAAGGTCAGCGCGATATCGCGGGATGAGGCCGAGGCGATCAAGGCAAAGAAAGAGGAGATTGCTGCGTTGCGGGCGAAGGGCGAGCCGACCGAAGAGCAGCAGGAGCAGCTGAAGAAGCTCGAAGACGAGGGCGTGGATGAGCAGGCGCGGAAGTATTTCAAGCGCATGGTGGATGGCGATGCTGAGGCGCTGGGTGTGTGGAAGCGCTTCCGCGACCTCAGCATCGAGAAGTATAAGGCGACGTACAGCCGCCTGAATATCCGCTACGATGACTACTCGGGCGAGAGCCAGATCAAGGATGAGAGCATGGAAGCTGCGGCGCGGACTATGGAGGAGAAGGGTGTCAGCGAGGAGTCTGAGGGCGCTGTTATCGTTGACCTGACGAAGTACTCGAAGAGGCTGGGCAAGGCAATTGTCAAGAAGAAGGATGGCACCAGTCTCTACCTAACTCGTGATATTGGCGCCGCTTCTGAGCGGTTTGAAAAGTATCATTTCGACAAAATGATCTATGTCGTGGCCTCGCAGCAGGACTTGCATCTAGCCCAACTCTTCAAGATTATGGAAGCTATGGGCCGGAAGGATGTCGCAGAGCGCTGCCAACACATCAGCTTCGGTATGGTGCTCGGTATGAGTACGCGTAAGGGTACGGCCAAGTTCTTAGATGACATTCTGAGGGATGTCGGGGAGAAGATGCATGAGGTTATGCGGACGAATCAAGCAAAATACGAACAGGTTGAGGATCCGGAGAAGACGGCAGATACATTAGGTATTTCAGCTGTTATGGTGCAGGATATGAAAGGGAAGAGGTATGCTTATCTCAATTTTCTATATCTCTATGCCAATATTGTCGATTTTGGAATTTCCATCTTCTCATATCATTTCTGGAGCATATGCGGAAGAAAGGAAGTAGCTTCATCACGACGATCATTGTATTCTGACCATACGAAACAGGATCAACAACTACCACTTTGACATGGACCGCATGACATCCTTCGAAGGTGACACCGGCCCCTATCTCCAATACGCGCACGCACGTCTCTGTTCTATAACCCGCAAAGCAGCCCTATCCGACGACGAACTGCTCTCCGCCGACTTTTCACTGCTAACAGAAGAGCACGCCGTCGACCTAATCCGCCAGCTGGCCAGCTGGCCCGACGTGTTCCTCAATACGGTCAAGACGCAGGAGCCGACGACGGTGCTGGTGTACCTGTTCAAGATGGCGCACGCGCTTAGCAGTAGCTACGACCATCTGCAAGTTGTGGGCAGCGAGGAGGCACTGAAGCGCGCTCGTATGGCGCTCTATGCGGCGGCGAGGCAGGTGCTGTGGAATGGGATGAGGCTGCTAGGGCTGAGTCCCGTCGAGAGGTACGGTTCTATTGTTTCCCCTTTCTTCCCTCTTTCCCTCCCGTCCTACTGTAATCCCCTAACCTCCCGCCCTGCCGTCCTCTGCTCTTGTTCCGTGCAGACTTACTGCTAGTCCTCTCCGCTAACACTAAGCAGGATGTGAACACCGACGTCCGACATCCATTCTGTCGCCGCAGCACCTCTTCCTCACGACTTCTGCCTTCGGACTTTCCAATCTCATGTCTATTCTGCTTCTTTCCGCATGTTTCGCATTTTTCGCGTTGGTCGGGGGGAAGGAAGGGGAGCACGGAGCACGTGATGACGAGAGCCCGCGCCTCGGGTAATTCTCCTGTGTCTCCTGTGTGGCCGTGAGGCTTAGTGCGAAAAATGGGGGAAATGGGGGGTTTGTCCGGAGTCCGAATTTCTTGGTTCGCTTACTCGCACATCAGTCTGGAGTCGTCACCATCTGCGCGGGCTGGGCGGTGGGATTGCGGAGAAAGAAAAAACGAGAGTGTGTGATGTGCATCTTCGTGTGTGGAGGAATGGGGGTCAACATAGAGTCGAACAGCGCAAAAAGTGTCACTAGCACGGATAGATAGGCAGCGTGTCTTGCATGGGCCTACTGCAGGCGAGGCTGCTTTAGATACAAGTATCTGCGGAATTTAATAGTTGAGTTACATAGTTGGGGTTGCGTGTGTGCCAATGTCGATAGTGGTTTGAAATCTGAGAGGGCTAAGATCGCGCGGACCGCGCGTGTATGCGGGGATTGCATATGAGGCAGGAGGCATCTCATCGTGGCATCCTCTGGAGCTTTCCCGCCGCAGGCATGCTGGAAACCTTATGCGATGCCGCGCTCACGCGCTCCTTGCCTGCGGAACGCAGCGCTGAGTAAATTCACCGTTACGCAAATGCTACCGCAGCTCGCTTGCGCATGTAGAGGCCGCAACTGCCGGACGTCCTGTCATGACGCCGGCCTCCCGTCCCCCCGTCCCCTACTACTCCCACTTGGATCCCGATCTGACCTGCTCTGTGCGAGAGGGACTGAGGTGAGCCAGTCCGGTTTCTGCTGATGCTGCAGGCGCTGCTGGCGGTCGATATTGAGAGTGCGAGCTATCCGGGTTTCCGGATCGTACAGGTTGCACGGGACCGAAGACGTTGAGAGGGTTGGTGGTACAGGGTTTCTGTTGACGACCATAACGCGAGGTGGAATTGCTGGTGTGAGGTCTATGCAGGAAAAGTTGACTGCGACACCTGCAGCTGTGTTAGGGTTGCGGACCTCGTGGCTGTGGAATGGAGAGATAGGGGAGATGGTCCTGCTCGGGAGAGTGGATTTCAGGAGACAATTTCACCTTGATTTTATTGGGGTAGTTCATCTTTGGTGGGCGCTGGGTAGATATTGTTTGTAATAGTGAAAGTGCAGAAGTTATGAATATGTATAAGGAGTAGCATGAAAAATAGTACCCTATTGAGACAGTCCCTAATATTTGAATAGGAGCAATTCCCCCATTAAGCTCACCACTGTGGAGACTATGGTCCGGTCTTCGTTTACGTAAAGCATGCTTTTCAGGTTAGATACAGAATCGAGACGTGTAAGGTGCTATTTCGTTAATACGTTTGTATTAGGGGTCACGAAGTCGATTCCGGTGAGTTACACAAACAGAGAAATGTCGAGGTCCAAACACGACCAGCCTCACTCTGAGCCATGCAGGAGGACGGGGCCTTTTTATTTTCGCAGTGCCTGCATCAGACCTGTGAGTCAGCGGTTCCCAGGGAATTCATTGGTGTCGTGGCGGAAGACACGGCCCGGACCGTGAATGGGTTTGCGAGGGGTTGGCCGAGGGTGGCGCCGGGCACCAAGTGTTTTTATATCGTTGGAGGAAGTGTGCCGTGCAGTTGCGTTGTTGGCGTCCAAGCCCTCCAGCCTCCTAGTCATGAACGACCGAGCGGCTCCCAACGTCCTGGAGTGGCGAGAGACTGAATTTTTCTAGCAGTGAGACGGCTCTGCTGTTCCTGCAGCAAAAGTCGACTAACGCGGTTTGAGGCGGACCTGACGTGGCTGGGCCGTGTGGCCTCAACGTGAAAAAATAATTCTAAGGCGACGCCCTTTATTGGTGTCTTCCCAGGGGCAATCAGGATCTTAGTGTCGAATAGTAAAACCCAAAAAAAAAGGTGTTGGTGCTGACCAACTGGCCAGGAGTATTACTGCATTGGTGGCTTCGCGATATGTCTGACAGGCTGGCAGCGCGATGAGTGTCAATAAGGATTTTTGCTGTGGCAGGGCTGTTAAAAATACGTAGATGGCGCATCTGAGTGATCCACAGCTAGAGAGCGAAGGGTATAGGAACCGTTATGTACCTTGTTCATGTCCCAAAATAGAAGTTCAGAGCCCAATTGGCCCCACAGGGAGGTCCTGACGGAACAAGCGGTGAAAGGAAGACGACAGATCTACGGTGCTTGGGGAATGCTTGGGTGCTGATGGGGGTTGCTGATGGGGGGCTGATGGGAGAGGGACGACATTCTCGAATCGATTGGTATGAATGACATGGGAGCGAGGTGAGCATGCAAGGAGGGGGAGGTGCGGGCGTTCCCGGAGAAGGCGAGCTTCCATTCGCTCATGCGGCCGCGCAGAGACAGCCCTCTCACTCACTCACTCAGTCTCTCTCTGCGCCTCTTTGCGCCAGTCCGCGCCAGTCCCCTCCAGGGTTTTGGAAGGATCGAGGATGGACGATGCAGCAAGGAGTCGACAGGCCTCCCTCCTCCGTCGTCCATCCACCGTCCATCCACGCTCCCTGTCTGCGTCGTCCTGAAACGATTGTCAAGCGAAAGCCATGATAGAACGGTGTTGCGCATCGTGCATACAGCCGGCGCCCGGCCTATCGAGGGCGATCACCTAGGGCAGGCCGGTTAGTATTACTCACATTACCACTTGGGCTGGGGCAGAGTACGAATTGCCATTGTCTTCAAGAGCGGCCCCCCAAAGCGCTTGGGAAGTGCTTGGAAGTGCTTGGAGGTGCCTGGGTGGTGCTGTTGCGATGAGTCGACGGGTGTCTGAGGGGTGCGCTGCTTCATCAGGATCGGGAATTGGGCGTTGCTTTTTTCTTCCCCCCTTCGGTTGCTGGCCGCATACGAGAGAAAGGGTTCTTGGCTCTTAGTTTTATAGGTGCCTCTCGACTGGGCCGGTAATATGGTCGTCTGCCTCCGTGGGTTGAAGGGTGCTCCTGGGCAGTTCTGTCTTCTTCGACGGCGCTCTTCAGCCACCAACCCTTTGAGCCATTGCTCGTCCGGCTTTCCCAGCAGGGCTCTTGCCTCTTTCGCTGCGGTAGCAGGCCGCGGGCCAGTGGGCGCGCTCGCTGCCAAACGCCCCGGGCTCGAAGCTGCGTCACCACACCTCGCGCGTTTTGGCTGTGCTCGCCAATCGCGTGCAAGCTGGCAGGCTGCTGCGACGTCTGAGAGGGAGCGCTGCCAGCCCAGGTGAGCCGGATGAGCCAGGTGAGCCGGGAAGCCAGGCGAAGTGCTGTGGGGAGCAGAGTCGAGCGAGTCGACGGCGCCGAGGGCCTGGGGGGCCAGAGCACTGCTGCAGGCAGCCCTGGAGGCAGCATCGGCCTCCCGTGACATGTCGAGATGCTTTTAAATCCAGGCGGGCTGCTGGGCTGCTAAGCTGCCGGGCAGTGTCACAGGCATTGCGCGCGCACGCTCAGTCTTTGCACGATACCTCTGGACGGATTCCGCTGCTATATCTCATAGCCGTCCCACCCTCGGAGTGCCGTGTCGTGCTCGTCGCCGTCGCAGGTCCTCGCTCAATCTCCCCGAAGTCCGTTGCTGCCCGTTGGGAATTGATTGGAAGCCCTATGTCTCCGGCTGCCCAGCGCAGTCAACCCCCAAGCATCAGGCCGCAATAGGCCAGTACTAGTATGTACTCTATTTAAATAATTCATGCATGCCCACCCCACCCCAAGTCGAACAAAATTCCCCGCCTCGGACTGCGAAAAAAAAATACTTCGTCATACGCTGAGAATCGACATGCTCTCAGTCATGGGCACTCACCCCTAGACGTCTGCAATTTCACCGCTTTCACCATCACCACCATCACTACCATCACTTTTCCTCTCGCTCTTTGCAGTCGATTGTTTCTAACATTTCTGAGCGCAAAGTCGATCGCTGGAATCGCATCCCTTGTCCCTTTTCTCTACTCTCGGTAATCGCATCGCGCCGCCGAAGCGCTTCGTCCCGGTTAGGTATCTTTCGAGAGCCCACCCTGACACGCCCTAACAACCCTAACAACCCTAACCACCCGAAGACCCTCTCAGCCCTCACAACCCTCAACACACTTCGCCTACCTTACCGCCCTCACCAGAAAACACCCACAACAGCACGAGCAATGCCTGGCGCTCGCTCGTTCGCTGCGACCTGCGAGGATTACAATTCCGACGACAGCGAGGTCGTCAACGGGACTCGCTTTCAGGCCAACGTCGCCGGCCAGGCCAATGTCGCCGCCAAACGATCGCACTCATCCGTCTTAGGCAACGTAAAGCCGGTAGAGGTGGTCGGACCCGACGCTGCCAGCGATTCAGGGTATTCGAGCCATACCACCGCGACAATGAGCAGCGCTGATTCCGCACAAAGCCAAAAGTCAAGCAGCGCTTCCGTGATGGCTAACCCCCCTCCAGCGCCCAGCCCAAAAAGACGACCCACAGCACTAGTAGATCACAGGAGAATTAGCAGCCAGAGCAGTCCAAGAAAACCACTCGCGAAGTCAGGCTCGGTATCTCGAAAATCAAGAGAAAGAGAGGAGCCCGAGTGCACCGTGCCGAATTGTCAGTGTGGGAAAAGTCAGAATCGACGACCACCAACACTTTCGCCTCTAGACTCTGGACTAGAACTCAACATCCCGTCTTTCGACCAACGCTCTGATCGCCCGTCCTATGCTCCTCCCTCGCCCATGTCGGCTCGACAACCTCCTTCATACATACAAGGTTCGGCAGTCATCCAACCTGCCGTCTCGGCAAGGCGTCGTTCATCCTCTTCCTCCAGGGCTCGGCCGGTCAGCTACCACGCCGGCGTAACTCCTGATACAAACTATTGGGCACCTGGAATGCAATTTCCTATGGAACATGGCCCACCGCCATCAATGTCCGCTCATTTCAACCAGCCAATGCCATCACAACTCCTGCAGCCATTCTCATCGATGGGTGCCACTCCGCCAACAGGACCAGGCTTTTACCCACCTGGACACTCTCTTCAGACAACGCTTCCCTACGATACTCAACGTCCTCATCTACAACAACGAACCTCCTCCCAATACAACACACGAAGGCCCGCTTCCACTTATGTAGGCCGACCACTCATATCTTATGATCAACAAGCACAACAGAACTCACTGGTATCTGCCCGCGCAGCTCCCAGCGCACGATATAACGATGAACCAACTCAGTCAACATTCGACAGCAGTTCCAGCTCCGAATTCGACGACGATGATGACTACGAGGATGACACCGATCGTGCACTTATGCCACCACCTCCCAAATCCAAACCCGTACCGGAGCGAAGACCAAGTATTCGTCACGCGAATACTACCAATAGCTACAACGCTCGCATGACACAATCACAGACTCTTCCTGAACGAAATCGCGAACGAGATTATGAGCCTCGCTTCGCTCGCTCTGCCGCTCCCACTACGAACAACTCCCGCACCTCCTCCATCCGCCGTCCCTCCATCAACGGCGCCGTAAAAGCCGATTCATACTCTAACTCCAACGGCAACCCTAAAGTCACCGTCGAGAATGCCACATCTCGACGACGGCAGTCATACATGGGCCACGAGCAGCGTATCGAGCTAGAAGCGAAGCACCGCGACTCAGAAGCCTACAAAGACACCGCGCAACCTCAGTCTCGACGCCGTCAAACCGACCTCGACCCACGCCGTCGTGACGCCGACGTCCTCGAAACCAAGAAGCGAGAAGTCGAAGCTTACCAGCAGCGCAGCCGCGGCGACACGGGCCCTCAGCTCACCGAATCGGTCCTCAAGGCTGCCAAACGATCATCCCGAATTATCTCGGGTGGGTCTGATGTCGGATCCATGCACAGCAAGGCGAGCTCCCACGACAGGTCCAGCCGCATCAGCCAGACCAGCCAGTCAAATCACACCACCCTCACCAATTCCGGCAATGGAGAGATCAAGATGCGCATTGACGCCTCGACGGGTGTCAATCTTGAATTTGTGGGCGACCTGGAGGGTCGCACCATTCGCCTCAACCCAGACGGCGACACGGGATATGCAGAACTTGTTATCGGGGCTGCTCGGGGGAAGGAGACGGCTTATCCAAACGAGCGAGCCAGCACCGGAGACAGGAGTAGCCTCGCTGGGAGGCGGCTTATGCCAAGGAGAGAAGCTGAAGAGGCCAGCGTCAGGAGTAGGCGGAGCAGCCGCAGCGGGCGGGAAGAGAGGGACCGCCAGCCACTAGGACGGCGACGGCGAGCAGAAGAGTAAGGAAACATGGGACGAGGGTTTATGAGTAGCGTGGTCTGTCTGGTTTGGTTTAGGCATCGGATTGGATCGCATTGGGTGGTCCAGCCCCTCCCGGCTGCCTGTTCGTTGGACTTGTATGCGCACGCTGATTGCTTTTTTTGATTTTCACATTATGTTTCCAGCACCTTTATTCCCCGCATTCGCGATCGCATTGAGTGTTTTCCTTTTTCGTGTTGTTCTTTCGCGCTTCATATCCCATATTCCCCATTTCACGCGTGCTTTGTAGTGAGCGCTTCTTTTTTTCTCGTTTTTGGGCGGATCAGATTGGAAACCAAAAGCTTTTATCCCCGGTAAAAAGTCTTTTCGTCAACGCCTATCCTCTTCGCCTGCCGGAGGAAAAAAAGCGACGCAAAAAGCGACGCAAAGTTCCAGCGCGCATCGCATAGTCTTTTCCATTATATCCTTATATCCCCTTCTTCCCACGAACCACATTTCCTCGGCGTTCCGGCGTTCTTCGCAAAGGATTCCCCCAAATTTTTTTCCCCGTGCAAGCTTATGTTGGGTTCTGGGTTTTCAATCGCTCGCGCACCGCTTTCGCGGTTTTTGGATCTCAGGCCCGCTTTTCGCGTGCGTATGTCTGCGTGCGTGTGTGTGTGCACTTGTGTGTGTGTGTGGCTTTTTCCTGGCTAGATGAGCGCGCGGCTGGGCCTTTTTCTGTTACCCCTTTTTTGGTCATGACTGGAACGAATGAGATTGTACGATGCTATGGCTGTTTCTTTTAGTCTCTTCATTTCCCGTGTCTCGCTCTTCCCCTCATCTCTCTCTCGCGAGCGAGTGAGCGTGGAACCGTTCTTCAGCCCTCTGCCCGCCTCTTCTTATCCTTATCATCCTGCTCCTACTCCTCCCTACCGCACCTCATCCTCCTACTTACTCTTCGCATTTGCGCTTCTCTTCTCAAAATATCCTTGTGGGGTTTTTTCTGCAAAGGCGGCTTTTCGGGAGGACTTAATACCCTTATTTTTCTGCGCTTGGGCTGCTTGGGTTCTTTGGTTTATATACGTGAGAGGGTGGGTTAGTTGGTTGGTCGGTTGGCTGGGGGCTGGGTTCAGCTGCGAATTGCGGTTGGTTCAACAGACAGCGCTACGCACGCAGGCCGCGGCCTGCAGCATTGAACGCGCTGGAGGGAGGGTTTGGGTTTGGGTGGATGGCGTGGAAGGCGTATGTAGGTTTGGCAGGCTTAAATGTTAGGGTTTTCTTGCGTTGCGATCAACTTGTGCTCTTGTGTGCGGGATCTGCATGTGCGTGAATGAAGTTTTTCTCTCTTTTCCCCTCTTTCGCGTGGGGTTTGTTCGTTCGTTCGTCCGGGCGGGTTCTTTCCTGCGCGTTTGCCTCGTCCGCCTGCTCTGCTCTGCTCCTCTTGCGATTTTGTCCTGCGAAGTCGGCGTGCGCCTCTTTGGCTCCGGACCTGCTTCTCGGCCCGCAGTGTGGTTGCTTGGCTCCTTGGCTGTGCGGTGAGGCTGTCCATTGTTTGCGAGGGGAATGCGGCACGGTTTTGTGGGAGGAGAGGGGGCTTGTAGCAATTGTATGCATGGGGTTGAAGGGTGGAACGTCAAGCTTCAGCTCAGAGGCAATTGGGATTCAATGGCAATGATCTGTATACTATATACGCAGAAATGACGATAATAGAAACGACGGAACATGTTGCAAAGCTAGGAGATATGGGGAAAATACTGTGACCAACTTGGCATCTCATACACGGAGTCGTGGAGATAGACAAGATTGATGAAGCACTCGACGACAAGATACACTCTTGCTACCACATAAGCAAGACCTAAAAAAAAGGCCAATACAAAAAATAAGAACGAACTGAAACGATATAATTTAGAGCCTTTGAATGTTAGCAATGATAGTAGAGGTATGATGTACAGGCCGGATGCCATGATGGAGATTCCGGAGCTACGCCACAGCCATTCTTCCGTGCGAGATCGGAAGGGCGCATTCCAGGCGAGGAGATGAAGGCCGCCATACAGGAACGCGGAGATGATGATGCCCACGATAAATCTCTCTAGCGAGCTAACATAAATAGGGTCTGATTGTTCTATATCCCAGTGCCCAGAAATATTTCCAGAACTCACAACATTGGAGATATGGTCAGTGAGCATTGGCAACCAAAAACCCCGGCGTATCTTCAAGTCACCGGTGCCGTAGCGTTTAAGAGCTTGTGAAGCTAGCTTACAATAAGACAAGGTCGTTTCATCGCTATCATCGTTATCCAGTATCCGGTGCACTGTCCATGCGAATACAAACCCATAAAAACTGGGATCTTTTGGCATCGGTTCAGAGTGAACGCTGCGTACTGCTAGGTGTGAACGCCGGGTACTAAAAATTGTCAGGTTATAAAGTCAACCATATCTCCAGACTTCTAGGATCATATCATAGAAAAGATAGCATACGCGAGGCACTCGGTCTAGGAAACCAGAAAGGGATGGAGAGGCTTACAGATCCGTTATTTCAGCTTCCTCGTTTGATTGATCAACACCGGCTTGGACTGATGGAAATTGTTTCGGACTAGTAGATCTGTCTTGTAATACGTCCACACCACTTCTCACCGTTCCAGTCGTATCTGTCCACTTGATGTGTTTTATACCGAAGAAAGGGCCAATGCCGCTGATTATGCACATCAATGCGAATATTTCTCCTATGTTCTCTTCTTGAATTAGGGTAGGCTCCCCAATATCTAGGGGCTTATGCCACCATAAAATATAAATCAAAAGCGCACATAAAGCGTGACAGAATACGTTCAGCTCAAGAATACTGATCGATAGGCCTTGGATGATTCTGGTTACGCATTGAAGACAAAACCACATAGCCTGGGCACAAAAATCGTTTTCGCCAAACCGTTCGCCTTGGCTTTGTCTTCGATTTGCTCAAGAGATAGCTGAGGTAGAAGATGAGGTTCTCTCTTCACCAACAGGCGAACGCCAGCCCATGTGAGCGTCATCCGTTTCTTGCTAGAGGATGGGCCTTTTATTTCAGGAGGCAGTACACTTGTATCTACAGCAAAGCCTCCCATTACAGAGTAGTAGCTGTGGACCATAATCCAAGGGTGCCTGTGCCGCCTCTGAGGATTGTCTGACCTTCCAGGAAGGAGTTCTGTTTCGCCGGGAGGGAGCTCTACATCCTGATTTGCTTATGCAGTTAGCGGCGTAGTCATATTTCACTATCTAAATTGATAAAAAGATATGACATAGGGCTTAACTTGTTGGACGCAAGTGCGCAACCCCCAAGGATAATTGAATTGACGTGTGAACAACAGCGCGTGCCAGTAGAATACTTACCGTACGAGTACTATGATTGGGCTGGTTTGAACGCGGAGAACCCCTGATCTTCCTTCTAAGCCGGCGAAGGAAGGACTCCGATTGTGGCTGCTCCAACCAACTTTTCACATCACGGGTTAAAGTGATTGCCTGTCTGTGTTGTGCGAACGCAGTCCACGCTACAAACTCTGGCGCAAACAAGCCCAAGAAGACCCAACGTATTTTGCGCCAAAGCTGCTTAGAACGCCAAAACGGCGCCGAGCGCTCGCTGGCCCCAGGAATATTGAGATGCACAGCCGACCAGACGCAAAGTGTCATGGTGACCAAGCAGGATGAGAGGATGCTGTATGTTCCACGATACTTAGGCTCGGGCCGCCACGAGGCTGTAACGTTGCCAGTTCTGTTACCAAAAGGAGTGAACATTATTATTAGCCTTTTTTTTTCTTCGACGAACACGAGCAAACCACAAGAGCGAGGCTAAATCAGACGGAACAGCGGAGGGCTCAAAATGAGCACACAGGCTGAATGTTTTGGGACACGGAATCAACCTCAGAGTGAGTCGGAACAAGGCAGACAAAGTCGATGCAGCCACAAGCGCTTGAGAGGCAGAGAAAGATGTGACTCAGATTTTGCTCGTACAGAAGTGGAGATGTAAGAACCAGTGAGATGTGGGAGAGAAACATGAAGAGAAACAAGGGGATTACAATAGAAAGCCCTCTTGACTGAGAAGTATATTTAGCTGAGCCGTAAGGCGTTCAGCACCGTGGCTGCAGGCGCAACATGCTGTTGGACATGTCCCGTCTGCACAGTCTTCCGCATCATGCAATCGCTGCAGCGAAGTCATCCTTACAGCTAAGTGCTTGATATGCATAAGGTTGAAAAGACCTTCCAGTAGATCTCTTACTGGACAATTTGGTACGAGCGTGCAAGGCCGAGATGCTGCGCCCGGAACATGTTGAGGGTGAAGCCCAGCCTTGCCAACGTTAGGCAAGTCCTTCCATAACATAACGGCCTCGGACACAGCTTCAGGCACAAGTTTTTCACCGACTTTTCTATATTTTTATCCAGTTTTCATTTCCTACATCTTGCATGCTTCAAAAAATATTAGCGTATAAAAAAAACATCCTTTCCATATGAATTGGTTGGCGATCGCGAGTATCATTGTTCTACATACATCCATCGTGCATTCATCCCAGTCCTATCATACCTATGCTATGCTATGCGCGTTACGTACAATTTCGCGATTCTACCCGCTATACCCATCCTAAAGACGCCAACACCAGTAATGAAGCCTAGGTATAAGAATGCCTTCCCTGAGACATCAAACAAAACTAGAGCCAAGCCCGAGGCTGTCACGGGTATCCAACTCAAATCCCAAACCATTCCGTAAGCCTCCATCAAACAATGCTGTCTCACAGTCTTGGAGAGGATCATAATTTCTTTCCACAATCTCGTCTACGGGTTGTACCCGTACGCTCGTTCCATTCATGAATCGCTGTCACTCAAACTGTCCCTTCGTCCGCGAGCCCCACTACGCCTATACCCATCCATAACATCCCTTCCCCTCCTGCCACCACTTGACCCGCCCACCTGACTCACACTCTCGCCCACGCCCACGCTGCTAGCGCTAAGACCGGGAATAATGCATGGGTAGCTCTTAGTGCCCGTCTCGTCCGTTCCACCGCTACTGAAAATGTCCGAGTTGGATGAGGGACGCGAGGAGCGGTGTTTACGCGGCGAGGAGTGTCTAGAGTGAGAGCCGGAGCGGTGCTCCCGCTCACGGCGATTGGGCGTGGAACTGTGTGAGCGTGTAGTAACTACCGCAGCGTCGGGTTCAGCACGTGGGCGATAATGGGTGTAATACGTCTCGCCTGCTTCAGTCGGAGCGGAGGCAGTGTAGGGAGCGGTATACGGAGCAGTGTAAACGGTAGCGGTATCATCACCAGTGACGAAAGAATAGGCGGCAGATGGGGCGGAGCGACGGGCAGCTTGGACCGCATCTGGGTGCGGAATGTTCGAGGCAGATGGTCCGGCAGCTTCGCTTTGTGGCTTTTCCTCTATGGCCTTGATATTCTTGGCTTTGGCTTTGCTCGCCTTTTCGGCTTCCTTTTGTGCTTTGGCTTCTGCGGCGGCGGACTTTTGGGCAGCTCTCTCAGAGCGCTTGGCTTCCTTCGCACGACGATCACGCTCCTTCTTATCCTGTTTCTTGTTCTTGTTTGCGGTGAGGGGCTGCTGAGATACGTTTGAGTTGACTTCCGAGGGCTCTGTGTTGGAGTAATCGAAATAGCTGCCGTCGTGTTGTCGATTGAGGCCACCGACTCGAGCAGGTTTCTCGTGCCGGTATTCAAGGACATCAGGGTCTTTGTGTTTGCTGCTTTCCTTTCGATGTGTTCGTCCGCCCCCTCTGATCCCATGCCTATGACCATGTCCAGCTTCCATATCACGTATCTCTGACATGTCGGCGCTGGTTCCAGTTTCGTTGGTGTATCCTTCACTCATAGCACTGCGTCCGTAACTTCCTCCGGCAACAACACTGCCGCCACCGAGTCTCGTACTCTTGGTTGCGTTTGAGAGAGTTTTGCCATCTGGTCCCTTGCGGCGGAGCACAGTCGATTTATAGTCATCCCAATCACTCTCTCGCCATTTGAAGCCGCCATTCTTAGCCCAGAAGAAGAACCAAATGCTCCCGAGAACCATGCCAGCCCCAATGAGGGCGAAAAGAGCTTGGAACCCTTGGTTATTAATGGCGTTGGCCGGTTGGGAGCCAGCTGCCGGATCGACCGACGGAGCTCGCTTTTGAAGTGTGTGGAGATCACGGACAGCTATTGGTGAGAGATTGGTGAGGGAGCGGGCATCGATGTTGATGGTTGGGGTTGAGGGGATGAGGCTGCGGGGCAAAAGATATAGGAGCATTTCTGGGAGGGGCGCCATTGTGTCGTTTAGAGTTGAAAATAATGGTTGGAGGAAACAAGTGCCCGAAGGCTTGAGCCTGAGCTCAGATGAACAGTGTGTGTCGTTCAGTAGCGTGTGAAGTTGGTCGGTTTGGAGGGGTGTTCGACTGCGGATGTTGGCGTTCGGTCGGTCGGCGCTCTGAACGACGAGCTGCAGATGGCGAGATCTATCTTTTTGTTAGATGTAATACAATGCAAAAGTGAAATGTAGGGAGAGAAGTGTGGGAGTGAGTGCAGATACTGATATGTGGTTGGAGTTGGAGCTGCGAATATGAGGTGGTTAGGAAAGTGGCTGGGAGTTTTCGGAGATGACGTGCCGTCAACACAAGCCCGCTGGCCGGGCAACGCGAATCGACTCAACACTAGTGGAACATTGACCACTTTTCGGACTGCTGTCGCATTAAGCGCTCGATAAATAATATCTGATTATTGGAATTAAGTCAGCATTTGCAAATTCATAGAACACTACTATCATATTAGTTTCCTCCGTATCCATGTTTGTTAGGCAGTAACACAAAAAATTCCTTTAGAAAGGGCGAAGTACCTTTTTCTTTCCCTTTGTACTCCCTTTTTCCTACCAGATTCATGATTTCATTTTAGCATTACCAGATTTTCAGTTAAGCAATGTTTATTTCCGAAGTATCATTACATCTTAAAGCCAATGTTACACACCTTTTTAGACTAGTAAAAGAACAACCCGCCACATAATTACGTCGATACATTCCTCAGTCAATCCATATCTTTGAACCTCTCTTCTAAGCATCATTCCATCGTGCCAGATCGATTTTCTAAATATCTTTTCACGCATTGCTCCTCAGAATGGCCCGCCGCCATCGTCGCCAATCCTCCTCCTCTCCTCCTCCTGGCACGCACTACCCCAATCAACAGCCTCTCCCCACCCGCTGCCCACACAACTGGACTCACCGCACACTCCTCCATGCTCTACCTTGCCTTCTATCTGACATACTCACCCTCATCCACCATCCTCGCCCTCTGGCACCACGGGCCCCACTACGACCCCACGCCCTCCGAGCCCCCTGCGCGGCTAGCATGGGACGAGCGACGGGAGCGGAAGGACGAGGAGAGGAACGGGAATTGGCTGGCCAGGCTGGGTGAGTTGCATGGGGTGGTGCTGTTGCGGAAAGGGGGCGGGGATGGGTGGTTGAGGGCAGTGTTGTATTGGGGGAGGGAGAGAGAGCCGGAGGGGAGGGAGGAAGTGGCGCATTGGAGGATGGTATGTAGGGGGCTGAGGGGGGACATGCATCTAAGGATTATTAGGTAAGATGAGTGGGATTTCTTTGCATGCTTGAGCGAGACGTATGCAAATAATGGTGTTAGATGCGGTTGCGTATGCTCTCTGAGATATGTAAACAACCCCAGCTAAGCCGCGTGGCGCTTTTGTGTATTATGGCTCCGTCTTCGTATCTACGCCTATCGCTATCTAAAACAAACTTCTTGGATTGGCGTCCTATATTAAAAACGAACTATATACCTCAGTTACCTATACCAGCATGACAACGCTTATGCCATCGACTTATCCTCCTCCAGCTCTCCCAACCTACACAACTCCTCCACCCCAACCCTCGAATACCCCCGCCACCGCTCCCTAACCCTTTTGCACTACCCCTCCATCCTCCCATCCGCAGCCTCCCTCTCCGCTGGCTCCTCAACCTCGCCTCCGCCCTCATCTTCATGCACACCGGACTTCTCTCTCGCGGTCTTCGATTTCGTGAACGCGTCGTACGGCGCAGCAGAAGGCTAGGATGTTTCCACCACACACGCGCAGCAGCGGTCGGAGCGGGAGTTTGGGTTTCCGTGGCATGCGATCCCTTGGTGTGGCAAGAATTCAAGGACTTTTCGTATATGCACGCCTCATAAGCCAATCTAGAGGCTCCATACCGTATAGAGCTTGGTGTTGGAGCCTCGAGTCAGTACGCAGCAAGGGTGCTGGCGCCTCATTGACGCTTGGATATTGCGGTGAACAGCAGCAACGTAGCCAGGAAGCCTATAATATTTAGTATAGTTAATTAAAAAGCTTTAATATTATGTCGCCGTCTATTTAATTATTAAATTGTTAGTAAAATATTATCCTTATGCCGCCTAAAAAACGTTATGCGTCTTTAGCTCCGAAGCCTCTAAAGCCTCTAAAAGCACCCTAAGCCTAGGAGTCCTATTCACAATCCTTTTAAGCAATACAGTATACATATAATAGCTCGTCGGCAGTAGCTACGCAGCAGGCAGTAGTGCTAATTAAGGATATTAAGGAGGTTTGGCTAAGCAGCTAGATAGAGGATATTAAGGATAAATTAGGAGCTATTTTTAAGGCCTATGGCAAGACTGCTAAGGATAAGGCAGATAAGGTAGATAAGACTAAACTACTAGAGCTATTAGCTAAAGAAGTTATAAGAATAGGCCTTCCTGCTATACCTTCTTTATAGAAGCCTATAGCCGCTATTCCTAAATTAGATTTTAAAGTTATTAACCTTCTAAATAAGCTAATATTTGCCGCTCGGCGTGCTAGTAAACCTATTAGTGGGGTTAACGCGGATATTAAATTTAATAACTTTCCTAATTAAGATAAGGATAGTAAGCGCTCTACTTACTATATACTAGCAGATTAAATTAGTATAGTGTTTGGCGGGTGTAGATCTAGATAGGATTTACCAATTTAAGTATTTTTACTATTCTTTAGCATTAGTATATTTAAGAAGCTCGCGATTAATATAAACCTATATACAGCCTCTTAAAATACTAGCGGATATTACTAATTAGAATAATATACAGGTAAACAATTATAAGCGTAGAAGAAGACCTCTACTAGTGAATTAATAATTTAGGTAGGGCTTATTATTTATATAGGCGTCTTTAAAAGCCCTTAGGTGCGAGATCTTTAGGCTATAGATCCTAAATATCCTAAACACTTAATTAGCTTATTTATAGGTTAAAAAAGATAGGAGTAACTTAAGCGCTTTTTCTATATCTTACTACCTCCACTAGAGGGCGTTAAACATTAAGTCTTTAAGAAAATTAAGCCGTTAATAACTCCTTTAGGCAAGGCGTTTAGAAAGTACGTTATACCTAGATCTATAGTTAGCTTTAATAAGATAATAGTAAGGTTTACTAGATAATCTATAGTTATAATTAAATTACCTAGTAAACCAGTACCTAAGGGCTTTAAGATATTAAGCCTTTATTAATATAGGTATTACTATAGCTTTATATTTACCTTACCTAGCTACTTTTTTAGGCTTCCTTCTTAAACGGATTATTAAGATATTATCCTTTTAAAGACCTCTAAATGCGTCCTTTATCTTACCTAACAGCTCCCTCTTTAGGCTTATTAATTTTACTTATTTTTAAATAACTACTTTATAAATATTCTGTTGCTCTAGGTGCTTTAACGACTTAGAATTACTATAGCTGGCACGGCTTAATTAAACTTAAAGAACTATCCGGAGGTGTATAAAAGGGCTAATAAAAGAAAGAAAAGGCTACCGTTTAACTTTATTACAGAAGTAGTTATTAGGGCAGTTAATTTGGTGCTTTTAATTATATAGTAGGATAAGAATTTAGTACGGTTTTTAATAATAGTTCACTTATGTAGTAATAAGGATATTAATAAAGTTAATTAGCGTCGGCCGCGGGCATATAATTCCTTCCTTAAAAAGCTAGTAGCTAACGTATAGGGTAATAATCTAATTAAGAAATTAACGCTTCCTAGGCTCTTTATTAACTATAATAACTAAATAGGTGGCGTTAATATTTATAATTAGCTTTAAAGCTACTATACTACCTAGATTACTACTATTTGTACTTAGCTACCTTTATTCTTCTAGGCGCTTAATACGGCTATAATTAACGCCTATATTATTAGCAAGAAGATCTTCTAGATATTTAGGAAGTCCTTCTAAACCTACCACCATTTCCGTATATAATTAGCATAGAACCTCATTATTATAGGCAGTTAGTAGATAGGCCTAGATAAGTATAATACTAAGCGTCTTCTTTATTAAAGCTTACCAAAATATAGGTAATATTAGCCTAGTATTAGACCTAGTTATAAAAATATTAGAACAAATTAAAAAACTACCTATATTACCGCTAAAACCCCACTACCTATAATTTAACAGTATAAGACGCGAACTTACCGTTCTATTAAAAGCTTTATAAGGAAGCTAGGCTATAAGACCCTACTAAAGTGCTAGATATATAGATGGAAAGAGGCTAAAAAGCTTATAATAAAGGTTAGGTAAACGGTATATAAATATAAGGCCTATAGGCTTCCTTTATGCCTTTAGTACTTTAACAATTTTCATTTAATAGGCGACGACTAGGTAACTATTTTGGGCCCTTTACTCCCTTATGCCTCTAATATTAAGACTCTAAAGCTAATTAAGCCTTTGCTGCAGTGTCCTTTTTAGCCTCCTTTAAGCCCTTCTCTACTACCTTTAATTAATCCTCTATATTAAATAACCGCTAATTAAACCGCTCGATTACCTATAGCACTTAGTACACCTTATTTAATGTATATAACACATCCTCCCTTATAACCTTAAGCTGGTTCTTTACCGGCTTATTTTTATTAATGTTAAGAACGCGTATAAAGTAGATAGGTGGTAGTAAATTAGGGGAGGACTCTAATGGAGAATTTTCCTATATAATTAGCAGCTGGTTAATGGAGGAAAGGTAAAAACTTATAGTTATAATGTTATATATCACGACTTTGCCCAACTTCCTTAAAAAATATAGGTGTTTTTAATGGTAGCCTTGATGGCCTTCTGTAGTATTTCATTAGCATCACAATATTAACGCGTTTTAGTGAGGGTTGCTAATAAAATCACGCTAGCTAGGGTGCCTGCAGCATGCTAACCCAGGCAGGAGCGCCCAAAGCGCCTAATACGAAAAGTCACTTCTGCCACACGAAGGGATAAAGAGTGTGCACGAGTATCAGAACGAGGGGCCAGACGATGAGGCATCTGAAAAGGCGCATGAGAGGTTGGAGGAGAGTGTGTTTGAGAATGGGAGAGCGGCGGACACGTATTTGACGAGACTTTGGGACGGTTATGTATTGGCTGCTTAGGGGGAACGGGCCAGCCTGAGTGCTACCTGCTCCATCGGATGTTAATGAGAAGTGGACGATTGGGGAGCTCAAGAGAGAGCTGGAGCGAACGGCACCGAGTCTTGGGAACTTGGTTGGCGAAAGGATTAGGGAGAGATGCTAGTGTTTAAGGTATGAGGATGTCAGACAGTTGTCTAGGGACCTGAAAGTGCTCGTTGAGGGACTAGGCCTTCAGGTAGAGCTAGGTGAGATCGTAGGGATTGGTGAGGCGGTAAAGGCATTTGTGATAGAGCATGTGCCAGTACATTATCTGAGAAATGGACCTCTAGCGGGAGAGAAAAATGAAAATTACGTCTGAGCGAGATTTGGAGCAATAAAACTGCTCCTACTGGTTTAGGCCTGTATCCCTTCTAATACCATTCAGCAGGTTGACAAGCGAAGATTGTTAGTGTTGCCTACCCTTTCGGGCATATGGGGCCACGGAGCAGCGGATCTTAGATGATTGAAAAAAAGGGGTATTGGAAGTTTCAGGCAATGCCCAACTCACTTCGGAAGCGGTAGCTCTACAGTACATTTCGACATTAACAAATTATAGGTATAATATCTCCGTTTCCCATTGTATTGCTTGATATAAGATATGAAAACTCATGTCCGACCACATACCAGGGAAACAGTTCTGGAAGGTTGGTACAGACAGCCATCAAATATCATTAACTGCTTAAAGGGTTTTTCTAGAGCTGAACTAGAGTCTTCCAATGACCGTTCTCCTGGATTTCAGCTGCTGTGGTTGTGGAGAACCTGCAGGTAATTTATTTTCGGGCTAAATGTTGAGATGCATGGAATGCGTGTTCAGCGCCACCCGAAGCCACCGGGACCATATTGCCATCTACGGATCTTGCAGCTGCCAGATTTCAAGCCCTCGCGATCTCCGAGGCAGCCTTGACGGAATTTCTGCAAAGAATACCCCACGTTCTTCTGAGCTGAAAATTTCCTCGGCTGTTCTTTTTGATAGAAGCAAACACTCAAAAAATTTACTGACCGCTATTCCTTCGGTAGGGGCCAAATTGATATGATTAACGGAGATCTGAATGCCGACACGAGTCGGACGTGTGAGAACTAACAAGAATTGAATTATTGTAAGCGCGGTAGACGAAAGTAAGAGAAGATGCTTGTGAAGGAAGCCAAAGAAAGTCTTCTATAAGCAGACGGGCACGTGAACCTTTCTAGAAGCTTGCGCTCGGACCCTCATTAGCCAGTCGGGTCAGACTCCTTGCCAATGTGTTAGGCGGGCCTAAGTTCACCGATCGCGAATCGTCAGAATCCAGGCCATGGAAATATTTGCGGTGATTAAAGTAAGACCTCTATTATCCATCGGAACAGTCTGGCTAGCTGGAGGGTGGCAACGAGGCGCCTTCAGATGATATGAGCCATCCCGTAGTTGCGGGGTCAAATGGCATGCGGAACTTTAGCCTACCTTCACCGATCCAAACTACGTATACTGACGCGTTTGATTTCTTACGCCGCATCATGAGGAGTACAGTAGTTCAAAAGTCTATGGGGTCAAATGATGTAGCTGAGGAAAATGGACATGGTCCGAGGGGGTCGGATTCACCGAACTGGAGTTCATGCATCAGCACTATATCGCTCTCAAGAGTTGCCCGAATAGAGAAGTTGGACGCAAGGATGGAGGATCAGTCAGCTCCGCCATGACTGGAAAGGCGAGGTGTGGGCGAGTGCAATGGAAGGCCTTTGACTAAACAGGACGTGAGGCGAATCGGTAAGGCTTAGAGGTGAGGAAGATGGTGTAGGGATGGTGGAGGGATGGCACAGGAGTGGTTGGCCTTGACTCGCTGCGGCCCCGCATTCGACGCTTGACAGGGAAGTGGTTTGGCGTGCATGAAGGTGCAATGAAGGCAACTCCAAGTAGTCAATTGCTCGATTCCACCTGCATCACCTTTCACGACGCTCTAATGTACTGATCGCCTGCATCCTGCATGAGAGCTTGCTTTGCGATGCAAGATCGGGATGTCCTGCTGGCCAATTCTTCATGCGGCCGTCAAGATGCAGGGACTTGAGTTGCCGTGCGGCCAGATGACCCATTCGCAGACCTTCTCACCACACCATCACGAACATCACGGCCATCACGCGTATCTGCGGCCTCCGTCACTCACAAGTCATTTTTCTCTTCGCGCCTTAATTTGCGTCCATTTCTATCAGTGCTCAACTAAGCTTTTCCGCCCTCATCCGCCTAGTGGTGGGTGTGTGGGCGTGCAGCTGCTGCATGGCGACATGCATAGCTGAATGCCCACTCGATCTGCACTGTATATAATTGCCATGGAATCCTCCTTCGTCTCCGATTGCTGCAGCCTCGAGGAGGATCTCCGGTGGGGTTTGTTTCCTCTATTGTTTGCTTTGTCCTCGAGTTCTCTCTTTCCTTCCCGCCTAGGCAAAGTCTTTCTCAAGGCATCATCATTTGTCTCAGTCGATGAATCACACCTCGGTGCGCGTTCCCCTCCGCTGCGCCTCTGTGATATTCCACGCGGCTCTTTTCGAATCCGTGTGCGGATCACGTATATAAGCCTTGCGCGTGCGGTTTTTACTTCATTATACTCTTGTTCATACAAAAACCCGCCGTCATTACCGTACCAGCCGTCTCCTCTGTACCTCACCCAGGACTGTTGCCTCGACCATCGACCGGCCTTGGGCCGGAAAACCACGTAAGGCTGTCAGGCAGCAATACGGTCGTTACAGCTGAATAATACTGTACTAAGCCTCTGCCTCTACCACCAACGACATACTATCCCGGACGATGCCGTCCTTCTTCAGCGACCTTAACAGGAACTACTCCTGGCCTCCGGCTGTCCAGACGCTCAGCATTTCATCCGACGATGACAATCTTCCAGATATCGATGAGGATCCCTTCGCTCACTTCCTCACTCCAATCAATGAAGAGGATGATCCATACGACGCCCTCTCGTTCAGCGCAGGCATTATCGCGACCGACTCGCCGCCCTCATCCAAGGCCTCCAAGTTCAAAGTAACCGTAGCTAAGAAGTGGGCACGCTATGTCGCGCGCCACCACGAACAGTTACACGATCGGTACCACGTGGAGACGCCTGACGACGACGAAGACTTCATCATGGAGCTCGACGACGCACGCTTGATAGAAATCCCTCACAGCCGCTCGATCCTCAGTCAAGACAAGCCCGAGCCAACACGTGGTCGAGCGCAGGAGCTCCTCTCTCCGTCTGTACGGCGGCGCAGAGGGCGTGCGTCGCGCATGCTGTCGGGCCATCGGCACTCCTGGCGGGAGCCCAGCCCGGACCTCTTCACTGTCATGGAGGCAGAGGAGGTGGAGTCCACCTCATCAAAGGCGAAGACCGAGGATGGCGCTGAGCGCCGGAGGTCGAATGCCGGGGAGTATGTGGAGAAGTCTAAGTTGTGATAGCACACTAACGCGGTAACATTAGAAGGCTAAACTGTAGCGGTGGATTGGGCTCGGAGGCGACAACTCTCCGGGAAGCATTTGCATTATTACGGCGTTGGGTTTCCAGCATATTTTCTTTTCTTATTCTCTGGCATACTTGCATCGGCCGGCGTTGATAAGATTCAACTCATCTGCATCTTTCGGTGTTATTTGCATTATTTTGCATCTTCATTTTTCTTTCAGTTTAACATTTTGAAATTAATATTTCTTTTTCTACGTTTATAACTGCATTGGGCGGCGTTTCATTTTTCGCTAGGGCTTTTCTTGGG
>Ga0307515_10005176_pt1 | contig 26497 bp, 15 predicted proteins | sample 17_EM_MG_FD_194513 | JGI IMG/M metagenome (GOLD analysis project Ga0307515, IMG submission 194513) | Populus trichocarpa ectomycorrhiza microbial communities from riparian zone in the Pacific Northwest, United States - 17_EM | ecosystem: Host-associated > Plants > Roots > Unclassified | place... | reverse complement strand
GCGAAAAGGCCTTCAACGAAAAGAAAGTTTACGCTGTAGATGCCGGCTTTTTTAAGCTGTTTACTTTCCCGCTTTTGAAAGGCGACGGTGCAACTGCGCTGGATAATCCCAATAGCGTGGTACTTACCGAGACTACTGCCAAAAAATACTTCGGCTCGGCCGATAATGCCATGGGTAAGGTAGTGCAGTTTGATAAGCAGCTGAACCTGAAAGTTACGGGCGTTGCCAAAGACGTGCCATCAAACTCGCACCTTGATTTTGATATGGTGATGCCGATAGCCAACTATACTAAAAACCAGGGTTTTAATGTTTGGATAAACAACGGCCTGTTTGTTTACGTGCTTTTGAACGAGCATACCAGCAAAACAGCGCTCGAGAGCCGGTTTAAGCAGTTCATGGATAAATACATGGGCAAGGATATGCAGAAATTCGGTGCCAAGTTTGATCTGGCTTTAACCCCGCTGAATGACATTTATTTTGAGCAATATTCGGCCTTTGATAACGTAAAGCATGGCGATAAAACGGTAGTATTCATCTTTATATCCATAGCGGCGCTTATTATGCTTATTGCCTGTATCAACTTCATGAACCTGGCCACCATAAGGGCTGTTGAGCGTTCAAAAGAGGTTGGGATGCGCAAGGTAATGGGGGCGTTGCGTAACCATTTAATCTGGCAGTTTATTGGCGAGTCGTTGATGCTGGCGCTCATATCGTGCGCGTTGTCAATTGGTTTACTGTTGCTGCTGATGCCATTCTACAACCAGTTGCTGGGCTATTCCTTAACTGTGTCATGGAATAGTGCGCCTATCTGGGTGTTCCTTACTGGCGTTATTTTGATAGTAGGCGTTTTAGCCGGAAGTTATCCGGCCATATTTATGTCGGCGTTTTCGCCAATACAGGCTTTAAAGGGTAAATTGAAGCTGGGTAAAGGCGGCAGCATTTTTAGGCAGGGCCTGGTGGTATTACAATTCAGTATTTCGGTGATGCTTATCATCGGCACTATTGTTATTGTAAACCAGATGCATTACATCAAAAGTAAATCGTTGGGTTATGATAAAGAACAAACGCTGGTTATCAAGATAGATAACAATGATATTTATGATCACCGCAAAGCGTTTAAGGATGAATTGCAAAACTCAGGTGCTGTATCATCAGTCTCCCTGATGTCGGGCGAGCCGGGTGGATTTTACGATATGCACGCGTTTGATGCTGAAGGGCAACAGGCCGTTTTTAAATCGCGCACCGAATTTGCTGATTTTGAATACGTAAAAACTTTAGGTTTAAAGGTAATTGCCGGCCGTGACTTTTCGCCGGAATTTGCTACAGATACTACTAACTCGGTGCTCATTAACCGCACCTGCGCCAAAGAGTTGGGTTTCTCGCCACAGCAGGCTATAGGCAAGTGGATAAAAAACAGGGGCAGGGATGATAAAAAGCGTAATGTGGTAGGCGTCGTGGAGGATTTTAATTTCCTTTCCCTTAAAGAAAACATGGATGCACTGGTGATTGCGCCAAATGACGACAGGAGGGTAATTGTTATCAAACTAAAACCAGGCAATATCCCCGCATCGGTAGCTGCGGTGAAAAATATTTATACCAAAGTAGCGCCGGTTTACCCTTTTGAATATACTTTTTTAGATCAGAAGTTTGATACCACGTATAAAACAGACATCAGGCAACAAACCATGCTCACTATCTTTTCGGGCCTGGCTATTTTTATTGCCTGCCTTGGTTTATTTGGCCTGGCTTCATTTACAGCCACAAAACGCACCAAAGAAATTGGCGTACGCAAAGTATTAGGATCATCGGTGCAAAACATCCTTATCCTGATCTCGAAAGACCTGCTTAAACCGGTATTGCTGGCAACTATAATAGCCATGCCTATAGGCTATTACTGTATGAATAAATGGCTGCAGAGTTTCGCCTACAAAACCCCGCTGCACTGGTGGATTTTTGTGTTGGCTGCATTTTTAACTTTTGTGATAGCATTGGTTACCATCAGTTTCCAATCGTTAAAAGCAGCGCTGATGAACCCGATAAAGAGTTTAAGGAGCGAGTAAATTTTTAGTATCAAGTAGTAAGTATCAAGTATCAAGACAAAAAAAAGGTTTCGCTTTTGGGATTTGGCGCTTGAGCGTTTAGGGTTTTACAATTAGAGTTTAGGATTTAGAAATTAGAATTTAAGAAAGATATGAATACCAAATTAGCGTGGCGTAATTTAAAAAAGAACAAGCTGTATGCGTTCATTAACATCCTGGGTTTAACTATAGGTATTGCCAGTTGCCTGCTTATTGGCATCTATGTCAAGCACGAACTGAGTTACGATAACTTTCAGGCGAATGGCGATAGGATAGTGAGGGCTACGATGGAGTATGAACACTCTGGCGGAGCGCAGCATATTGCAGTCACCGGAACCAAAGCCGGGCCGCAATTTAAACGGATGATGCCAAGGGTTGAAGCGTATGTGCGCACCCTCAAAAGTTCGGCTATAATAAGTTATGCCGATAAGGTTTTTGAAGAGAACAGTCTTTTATATGCTGATGCTAATTTCTTTAAAGTGTTTTCATTTAAGCTGACAGATGGCGATATCACGTCCGTTTTGAACGCGCCGGATAAAATTGTTATCACTCAAAAAGCGGCCCAAAAGTATTTTGGCGGGCAGCAGGCTATAGGCAAGGTGTTAAAGGTTGGATCAAAAACATTCACAGTTTCGGCAATTGCCCAGGATGTGCCTTCCAACTCGCAGATCCAGTACGATTTTGTGCTGCCCTTTAGCTTGTATCTGGACAGGAACGGGCCCGAGCAATGGTGGTCGGCTAATAACATGACCTACCTGTTGCTGAACAGCAAAGATGATATTATACCGCTGCAAAAGGATATAAAAAACTACATGGCCGATGTGAGCAAAAACGAACTGAAGATGACAGGCCATGAGTACCTCACTTTCAATATCCAACCATTAAAAGATGTTCATTTGCATGGCAATATGCCCGATGAATTTGAACCTGGCGGCAGCATAACTTATATATACATTATGCTGGCTGTGGCTGTGCTGATATTGCTGATAGCTTGTGTAAACTATGTAAACCTGGCTATAGCCCAATCGGCAGGCAGGGGAGGCGAAATTGGGGTGCGCAAAGTAATGGGTGCAGGTACAGGCGGGTTGTTTTGGCAGTTTATAACCGAATCTGTATTCACGGCTGTTATTGCCGCCGTGTTAGCCATAGCATTAGCCGCCTTTGTATTGCCTTTATTTAATAATATTTCGGGCAAACAGTTGCAGTTATCGGCATTTGGTAATCCGTTAATATTGGTTGGCCTGGGTGTTTTAAGCTTGTTTATCGGCTTTGCAGCAGGTGCATACCCCGCGATATTGTTATCTGGTGCAAACCTGGCGAAAATCCTGAAATCGGGTTTTTCGTTTACCTCCGGTCAAAATGTGCGTAAATCATTAATCGTGTTCCAGTTTGTGATCTCTATTTTCCTGATCATATCTACGGTTATCATCTTACAGCAATTGTCGTACATCCGCAACAAGGACGTAGGCTACAACAAAAGCAACGTGGTAGTATTGCCTATTGATTCTAAAATCCTTCCACAACTGGATGCCCTTGAAAAAGGCCTGAGCCTTGTGCCAGGCGTTCGGCAGGTAGCCGCAGCCAATAACGAGCCTATTAACGTAGGCTGGGGCGATGTTATTAAAACTAACGACGGTAAAAAGATCTCGGTAAATGCCATCCCAGTTGACGAAAACTTTATAAAAACCATCCAACTGAAACTAATTGCCGGCAGCGATTACACCCATGCCGATTTGATGACACTGGATACATCTAATAATTATAAAAACTACCGCTACTCCTTCATCCTGAATGAATCGGCCGTAAAAGCCCTTGGCTGGACACCTGAGCAGGCTATAGGTAAAACTATTGACAAAAACACGCCAGGTGTAATTAAAGGCGTGGTAAAGGATTTTAACTTTAAAACTTTCCATGACCCTATCACCCCGCTGGTATTGTTCCTGAACGATGATCAGTTGTATAACGTTTTTGTGCGGATAGATGGTAACAACACATCCCAAACCATTGCCGAACTGGGCAAGGTTTGGAAAAGCCGTATCAGCCACCGCCCCTTTGATTACCGCTTTTTGGATGATGATTACGACGCGCTTTACCGCACCGAACAACGTACTGCCGGTGTATTCACAACATTTTCGGTATTGGCTATTTTGCTGGCATGCTTAGGCCTATTTGCTATAACCGCCTTCGCAGTAGTGCAGCGCACCAAAGAAATAGGCATCCGCAAGGTGTTGGGTGCAAGTATTGCCAATATCATCCTGCTGATAGCGAAAGACTTTTTAGCGCTGGTGGTTGTAGCAACAATAATTGCATCGCCAATAGCCTGGTACATATCCAGCAAATGGCTGCAGGATTTTGCTTATCGTATAGATATCCAATGGTGGGTGTTTGTAATAACAGGTATAGCAGCCTTATTGGTAGCGGCCGTTACGGTGAGCATCCAATCAACCAAAGCAGCCCTGGCCAACCCGGTGAAAAGCCTGAAGAGTGAGTAGGCAGTTTTCAGTTGGCTGTTAGCAGTTTTCAGTTAACAGTATTAGCAGTTATTGGCTGTTGCAGCCAAGATTGAAGCGATAAGTACTAATGAACTAATGAACCAGTGAACCAATGAACAACATCAAGATTGCCTTCAGGAGTTTAAGCAGGAATAAGGGCTTTACCTTTATTAACATAACAGGTTTAGCTGTTGGCCTGGCCGTTTGTATCATGATTATGCTTTACGTAACCCATGAAATGAGTTATGATAGGTTCCATAAAAATGGAGAGCGGATATTTGTTTTACATGCTTCTGTAAAAATTGGCGGCACAATGCTCAACGTGGGGCATATGGGTTACGAAACCGGCCCTATTGTAAAGCAAAACTACCCTGTGGTTGAGAACTATATGCGCACTATGGCCTATTTCAGGCCGGTGATAGTGTATAACCCTGCTTCTCCGCAAACCAAATTTTCGGAAAGTAAACTGTTGTTTGCTGATCAAGGTTTCTTTAAGTTCTTTTCATTTAAGTTGCTGTCCGGAGATTCGTCATCTGCATTAAAGGATCCATTTTCTGTGGTGATATCGCGGGACATGGCTAAAAAGTATTTTGGCGATGCAAATCCTGTTGGCCAAACGTTGGTGCTTAAAACAGATAGCACTTACATTTATCACATTACCGGCGTTGCCGAAAACGCGCCTTCAAATTCATCTATCGAATATAATTTTATTGCCTCCAACTTAAGCCTGCTTTCTATGAAGGAGGCTTCATTTTACACCGGGGTTAAGGAAGTAGGGCCAGGTTCGTTCGATCTGCATTTGCTGTTGAAAAACGTTGCCGACACGGCAAGCCTAAAGCGTAACATGCAGGCAAAAGCCAGGTTGGATAAAAACTATGACGACATCAGTTTTTCATATACCCCGATAGCCGACACACATCTCCAGAACAACTTTGGCGATTCATCCAACATTAAATACCTTAAAGTATTTCCTTTGGTTGCCGTACTAATATTGTTATTGGCATTGGTTAATTACATGAGCCTCTCTACAGCCAGGGCAACATTAAGGGCTAAAGAGGTTGGCGTACGCAAGGTATCCGGCGCAAGCCGTAAAAGTATCGCCATACAGTTTTATGTAGAATCTGCATTGTTTACGGGAATCTCGTTCGTGTTAGGATATTGCCTGTGTTACCTGTGCAAGCCCTGGTTTTTAAACGTTTTGCAACTGAAGATCGACAATTCTTTTTTATATAGCCCGATAGTTTTAGGGCTGATGTTTGCCTTGCTGGTAATCACCGTGCTAATTGCCGGTAGCTATCCTTCACTGGTGTTATCAGCCTTTAAACCGGTAATCACCCTAAAAGGTAAAATGAGTACGCAGGCAGGCGGCGCAACAGTGCGCAAGGTTTTTACTACCCTGCAATTTGCTATCTCGGTAGGGCTCATCATTTGCGGCATTATTATAGACAGGCAACTTTATTATTTCAGACATGCCGATACGGGTATTAGTCGCGATAACACCATTATGGTTCCGGCAGGTACAAACTTATCCAAATCGTACGCCGCATTTAAAAAGGATATAGGCGACCTGGCCGGCGTAAGCAGTGTGGCTACATCAAATCACCCGATGTTTAAAGGTTACGATATGTTTTTTGTTGATGGAAAACAAAAAGGCGAAACCGTAGGCCTGGTACCCATGATGGTTGATAGTAAGTTTACCTCGCTGTTGGATTTGAAATGGAAACATCCGCCTTTAAACAGCACAGATGTATTGGGCCAAAACAAAATAGTAATCAATGAGCTGGCTATCGCAAAGCTTCATTTGCCTTCAAACCCGATAGGTAGTTATGTTGATAATAAAGGAGAGAAACTGGAAGTAGTAGGTGTTATCAAAAACTTTAACTTCACCTCGCTGGCCGATGAATTAAAGCCTGTGGTATTGTTTACGCTTGCAGACACTACAACGCTTTGGAGCAAAAGGGGCTGCACCCTTTTTGCCAAAATAAAACCGCATACCAATTTGCCAACCTTGCTGGCCAAAATGCAGAGCATCTATAAAAAGTATGATCAGGATACCCCGTTTGAATACACTTTCATGGACGATGCCTTTAACCTGCAATACAAAGCCGAAGATAGATTGGCGGCGATTTTTAGCCTGTTTACTTACATCACCGTTATCCTGGCCACTATGGGTTTGTTTGGGTTGGCAGCTTTCACTATTGAACAGCGCACCAAAGAGATAGGCATCCGCAAAATATTAGGTGCAAGTTTGTCAAGTATTGGCACCCTGTTATCTGTCGATTTTCTGAAGCTGGTGTTGTTATCTATCATCATAGCGTCGCCGGTAGCCTGGTGGGCTATGCATAATTGGCTGCAAAATTTTGCCTATCGCATAGCTATCCCCTGGTGGGTGTTCACCGCAGCCGGGGTAATTGCTATGCTAACTGCGGTTATAACCATCAGTTATCATGCGATAAAGGCCGGGTTAGCGAACCCGGTGGATAGTTTGAGGAGTGAGTAGTTCACTGGTTCAATGGTTTATTTGTGAAGAGTTCGATATTACGGTTATGATGATTTAGTCTTTCCATTTTGAGATTTAGGTTTTGGAATTTACTCTTTAGGATTTAGAGTTTAGGATTTGGAATTTATTTCCCCCCGGATGCAACTTATTTCTTCCTGCCGTTGTCTTATCAATAAACCAAACTAAAACATTATGAAAAAGCACTTACTGCTATTTTTTGTTGCCTGCCAAAGCTGTGTTGTTTTTGCGCAAGACTCCAAAACTCCATACATGACCAAACCCATTTCCGGAGCTGTTAAAGATGTATTTGTAAATACATCGGGCGGAAGTATTACCGTGAGCGGTGCCGCCGGCGAATCGCCGCGCGTCGAGGTTTATATCCAGGGAAACAATAGCATCGGCAATATATCAAAAGAAGAAATCCAAAAGCGTTTGGAAAACTACGAGCTAAGCGTTACCGTTAGTGGTGGCGAAGTTCATGCGACGGCCAAAAACAAGCACAATTTTTCTAACTGGCGAAATTCGTTAAGTATCGGCTTTAAGGTATTTGTACCCAAAAATGTTAACACCAGCCTGAATACCAGTGGTGGCAGCATACACCTGGATAATTTAGATGGTACCGAAAAGTTTGAAACAAGCGGCGGCAGTTTGCATGTTGATAAATTAACCGGGATGATCAAAGGCCAAACATCAGGCGGCAGCATTCATGTAAGCAATTCGGGATCGAGCATTGATTTGGAAACAAGCGGCGGCAGTATCGAAGCAAGTAACTGTAATGGTAAAATTCACCTGGAAACCTCCGGTGGCTCATTACATCTTACCGATTTAAAGGGAACTATTGATGCTAACACCAGCGGTGGCAGCATCAGCGCCAACAATATTGCAGGCGAGCTAAAAACAGGTACATCAGGCGGCAGCATCAACCTTAACGGCCTGGCTTGCGCGTTGGATGCTTCAACCAGTGGCGGCAGCTTTCATGCACAATTTGCCAGTGTGGGCAAATATGTTAAAATTGATGTAAGCTCGGGCCACATTGATATCTCGGTGCCATCAAAATCGGCCCTTGACCTTGATTTGCGTGCCGATAAGGTAGAAGCCAACTTTACATCAAACTTTAGTGGCACTAAAGAGAAAGAAAGGATAGAAGGCAAATTAAATGGTGGCGGTTCATCCTTCGAGGTAAGAGGCAACAGCCGTATCAATCTTAATCTTAACTAAGATCTATATAAAGTAACCAAGTACGCGCAAGGGCCTGTTGTTTAACGCGACAGGCCCTTTGTGTGTTAAGTCATAAGCCATAAGTCCCGAGCCATAAGTCTTAAGTTTCTAAATCTGAAATGACTTAGGGCTTCGGACTTCAGACTTTAGGCTAAATACTCCCGGTAACGCTTCTTGAGTAGGTTCATCATCCCTACATTGATGTTCCATTGATTAGCCACAGGCATTTTTGTATACGGTAGCGCCGGCATGTAGGGGTGCGGCCCAAACTCGGGGGTAATGGTTAGCAAGCCGGCACCGCTTTGCACACGTGAATTTACTATTGCATCCCACCATTGCAAATGGGCTTCGAGCTCTGCATGCCATTCCGGAGCGGCAGGGTCCGAAACCTGGGCCGACTCGGCATGACCCACACGGGCGTGAATGTGGATAGTGCGACTAATAGCTGTTTCAACCGCCTCTGTTTGTTGTTCCAGCAGGCTTTCAGATACGTTACACCAGTGCGAAAAATCTGCCGTTATCAAAACATCGGGGTTATCTGTAAGTAATTGCTTAGCTACATGAGCGGCGAACAAAGCTTTATTTCGATGGGTTTCGTGGGCAATCGTAATACCACTGTTAACAGCAATCTCGTTAGCAATTATAAAAAGCTGGCGGTTTTGGTCGCCCGTAAAATAATCTTTTCCCGTTTGCGAATCAATGAGCAAGGGAACCGCTTCCGCCACGTTTTCAAGGTGCTTGCGGAAGTTGATTTTATGCAGCTCAAAATCCTCTTCGAACGATTGATAATATTGACCAATAAAAAGCAGGTCATGTTTTTTTATGGCATTTAAAATGATGGCCTTTTCCTGTTCATCAAAAGGCAAAGGCGCTTCAACACCCTGGTAGCCCGCATCTTTTACTTTTAAACAAAAATCATCCCACGACAATTGTTCTGAGCCCCAGCGCGGACAAAAAAACTTTATTTTCATTGAAAAACTTATAAGAATGGTAAAAGATGGATTGTATGATTAATTAGTTATCAGCCGATAAATATATGATTATTTGCCCCGCTCGTCACCTTGTACCACCAGATCGTCCCCATTTTAATATCAAACCCAATTTCTCGATCTTTTTGCATTTTGGTTGTGTTTTTCATGCTCGAAAATTTAAGCGATAAAAACGCACACTCCCTGTAACGTTTCCGTACGGTTAAAATAACTGTATGTTTTGCAAATTTCTGATTATCAAAATATTATATATTTGGCACGTGCTTTTTGGGTGTAGTAGAAATATTGAACATCACCATGATAAAAAATTATTTTAAAATAGCCTGGCGTAACCTCATCAACAAAAAAGGGTTCTCGTTTATCAATATAACCGGGCTTGCCGTAGGTATGGCCGGCGCCATACTCATTTGGGCCTGGGTACAAAACGAATACAGTTTTGAAGATTTCCAACAAAATAAAAATACCCTTTACAAAGTTTGGAACCGGGGAACCGATGGTACTAACGTTTATACGTTTGATGTTACCTCGTCGCCCGTGGGTAAAACCTTAAAACAGGAGTTTCCTGAGGTTAAAAACTACGCGCGGCAATATTGGAGTATCGACCGTCTTTTTAATTTTGGAGATAACTCTGTTAAAGCCAAGGGGAACGATGTGGACAAGGGCTTTTTAACCATGTTCAGCTTCCCGTTTCTGCAAGGCAACCCGGAGCATGCTTTGGATGGTGTTACCGATATTGTGATAACCAAACACCTGGCTAAGAAGATATTTGGCGATGCCGACCCGATGAATAAGCTGATTAAGCTGGAGAATAAAATAAGCTACAAAGTAACCGGTGTTTTAAACGATTTACCAAACAACACTACCTTCGATTTTGAGTACCTGGTTTCGTTGGCCGCAAACGAAAATACCTACACCAATGGATCCTGGGGCGATAACAGCTACAATACATATGTACAGCTACAGCCTAATGTTGATATCGACAAGTTTGCTGATAAGATAAAAAATGTTGTAAAAGCACATGACCCGAAGGCATCACTCGAGGTGTTTTTACATCCCATGACCAAATGGCGCTTGTATTCAACTTTCGAAAACGGAAAAATTGTAGGCGGGCGCATCGAGATAGTGCACCTGCTGCTTGGTATTGCTGGTATATTACTGCTTATCGCCTGTATTAATTTTATGAACCTGAGTACCGCCCGTAGCCAGAAACGGGCGAGGGAAGTGGGGGTTCGTAAGGTAATTGGCGCGGGCAGGCTAAGCCTCATAGGCCAGTTTTTAAGCGAATCCATATTGATAACTTTTATAGCCGGGCTGGTATCCTTGTTATTGGTGCTGCTTTGTTTGCCGGCATTTAACCAGCTAACCGGCAAAGCGTTGGTTATTAATTATGTCGATCCGGCATTTTTATTAGCTTTCTTTGGCTTTATAATCGTAACAGGGTTGCTTGCGGGTAGCTATCCTGCATTTTTCCTTTCGGGTTTCAGGCCGGTTAAAGTTTTGAAGGGGACTTTTAAGGATACACAGAAACTCATTAGTCCGCGTAAGGTGCTGGTTGTACTACAGTTTACGGTAGCTATTGTATTAGTTGTAGCTACCATTGTGGTTTACAGGCAAATTAAGTTTGCCCAAAACCGCGATATTGGTTACAAGCAAAATAACCTGGTAGAGGTTCCTATGGAAGGCGACATCAATAAAAACTACGACCTGATTAAAAACGACCTGATCAACAGTGGAGCTGTTACCGCCATGAGTAAAACAGGGTACACCGTAACGATAGAGGGCAGTCGTACTGATGGCTTTAAGTGGGAGGGCAACGACGCCAACCAGGACAAAATGGGATTTTCGAGGCTGGGGACTGCGGGCAATTTTGTGAAAACAATGGGGCTTAAACTGGTAGCAGGCAGGGATGTTGATTTTAATGCTTTCCCCGGCGATAGCGCATCTGTTATGCTAAATGAAACTGCGGTTAAATCGATGCATTTAAAAAGTCCTATTGGCAAATTTATCACCAGGGGCAATGAGAAATTGCAGATCATTGGTGTGTTTAAGGATTTTATTATCAGATCGCCCTATGCTAATGTAGACCCAATGATTGTTTTTGCATCCAAATATTGGACATACAATACCGTCATTCGGTTGAATGAAAAAAACAGTATGACCAAAAACCTTGAGTTAGCAGAAAAGATCTTTAAAAAATATAACCCTGCCTATCCGTTCAGCTATGAATTTGTTGACCACGAGTTTGGCAAGAAATTTAACGATCAGCAGCAAACAGGCTCATTGGCATTTGTATTTGCCGGGCTTACCATTTTCATATCATGCCTTGGCTTATTCGGACTGGCAGCTTATATGGCCGAAAATCGCGCAAAGGAGATAGGTATCCGGAAAGTGTTAGGGGCAAGTGTAGCCAGCATTACCCAAATGCTAACCAGGGAATTTGTTGCTTTGGTATTGGTGGCCATAGTTATAGCTACGCCATTTGCCTACTATGCTATGAATAAATGGCTGCAGGATTTTAGTTACCGCATAAATATTGGCTGGTTAACATTTGTAATGGCCGGTTTAGTTGCTATCATCATAGCCGTGTTAACGGTAAGCTTTCAATCGGTTAAAGCTGCAATAGCTAACCCGGTAAAAAGTATCCAGGCCGAATAATTTAGTCTTAAGCCGGAAGTCGTTAGTTTTAAGTCTTCGGTTCGAAAAATAAAATGAAGCTTGCGCTTTATACTACAGGATCAGAACTTAAGACTTTAATAAAAATCTTCCAAACCTGAGAAATTTGGATTTAGTTGATTAGTAATATGCGTTCCGGGATGAGATCCGGGACGCATTTTGTTTTAGGGCTGACTTCTTTCGGGCACGATAACAATATCAAGATCTGTTATCTTTTTCACGTACAACTCATCAACCAAAATCATCACAATAGCCAGTAAAGGCACGGCCAGTATAATACCTAAAACGCCCGATAATGTACCCATTAATACCTGCGCCAATATGGTTAAAGCCGGTGGTATGTTAATCATCTTGTTTTGAATAATGGGGGTCACAATATTGCTTACTATGGTTTGGATAACTATGTACATTAATGCTACTATGATAGCGGTATTTGTGCTTATGGTTAAAGCCAGCAAAACACCGGGAATCATGGCTGCTAATGATCCAAAGTTGGGGATTAGTTTCAGCAGGCCCGTAAGCAAGGCAAGCACCAAAGCCACCGGGATGCTCATAATGCCCAGGCCAATAGATAGTAAAATAAATACCAGCACCATGGATAGCATCATTCCTTTCAACCATCCCTTGAGCGCAAAGCTAATCCTGTCAATTACCTGGTGCGCGAGTGGTTTCCGGGTCTCGGGCACCAATTTTATCATGCCATCCTTATACAGATTTGGATTACTGGTGAAGAATATGGCCAGGAAAAGGATGATATAAATATTACCCAGCACACCAAAGCTGGTGCTAAAGAATGATTTGGCAGTTGTCATCAAAGCATCCGAGTTGTCGTCTGCCAGGTATTCCAATATCTTCCTGCCGATAGGGGTTTCGTTCATCTTTACTTTGGCGTTGCTGATGGTATGTGGCAAGGTGTCACTCAACACAGCTACCTGGTTAGATATTTTAGATCCCATAAACCAAAATAAAACCCCAAGCAACACAAACGTACCGCCAATAGAAATAATCATGCAAATCCGGCGTCGCCATTCAGTTTTGCGTTGTATCATATCGCCCAGGCCGTGAAAATAAACTGATATCAATACACCAGCCAGCACCATTAGTAATACGTTAAATGCAACGCGGGCAATCAATATGGTTACTACCAATAAAGCTACGATGGCTACAGTATGCCATACTTTTTGAATATAGGTGAGTTCCTTCTGGATTATTTTATTGGTGTATTTATCATCAATAGGGGGCATATGGTACTTATTGAATTGGGTTCAGATAAGGTGACAATAAATACACTTAAAAGTTTTAACAATTTGATAATACTGTATTAATTTAAGTTTGGTAATGGATTATTTAAGCGCAGGTTCCCCGGAAGCGGCACCACTTTTTATGTGGAATTGCCGGTCGGAGGCGGGAAGTAATAGCGATGTAAGCAGCCGCGTATAAGTAATATCAATTCAATATTAAAGTGGAAATTGAACGGCCCGGAAGCACCAGATGCGATTTATAGCTTCCCCTGGAAAACTGCATATTTTTATCCTTGTCGCCTGTGGTTAAATAGGTATCCAGTGTTTTGTATGCCCTTTTGTTATTACTTAAGCCAAGTTTTACAGATGTGTCCGTGGTGCCGCGGTTAATGGCAACTATTACCAATTTATTGTTTTTATCCTTCCAGGCCGAGATCAGCACCTTATTGTCAGCTAAATGTTCAACGCCGGTATACACACGAACCATTCCCGGGCGAACGAATAAGCTGTAATGTCCCAAAGCCCAAAGGTTTTTGGTTACTGTAAATTCGCCATCTTTATAATCGGGCTGGGGTTTTAGCGCAATAAGGTAGTAGCGGGTATTAAATTCGGCACTGCCCGGCTCGTAGGAATTCCAGAACTGCCAGGCAGTGGCGTTGCCGGCGGTAAGGTCGGCATGAATAACTTTGGCCAGGAACAGCGCGCAATCCATCGCGCTTCTGTCGCCTTTTACACCTTCTTTAAAACCATCTGCCAGCATGCTATACTCAGATTCCCAGTAGCTGATGTTATACTTTTTGGCAGTATCGGCCAGCCTGGTCCGGACTGCAACGAGTGTGCTGTCGTTACTTTCGGTAAAGTAGCTGTGACCTGCAATTACTGGCGGCACATGGTTCAGTGCTTTAACAGATAATGAACTGCCGGGGCCGAAGAAATGCTGGATCTGGCTTGATGAATTGCCTTTGCCCGAATACAGGTAATTGAGCATCCCGGCCTCACTTATCAAAATTTTGGTATCCAGCTTTTCCTTGTTCAGCGTGCCGTTGAGTTCTTTAACTACATGGTAAATTTCGTCGTTTTTCCATGCCGAACCTTCCTGGTCGGCTTGCTTGTAGGGGTGCGACCAATCCCATTGCGGCTCATTAACCGGGCTTATGTAGCTAAAATGAAGGCCTTCCTGATCAAAATGACGGATCACTTTGGCTAAAAAATCAGCATAGGAGTCGTACGCATCAGCTTTTAAATTACTGGTATAATCCTTTTCTGTTTTGTAACCCAGCCCGTTCCTGGTAAATTGTACCGGTGGGCTGTTTGAAAAAGCTATCAACGTTTCTACCCCATAATCATGTGCTTTTTTTAAAAAGAATTGATATCCCGCCTGCTTGCTCCAGTCATAGCTGCCATTAGGACTTAAAAAGCACTCTGTTCTTTTTCTGAAATCCTTAATGCCGCTGCTGTCGCCCTGTTCAGTTGTGCCGGCACCTATGTTAAAGCGCCACGCTGATAGCCCTATCCCCACGGGGGTACCTTGCTTATCTTTTTCCTTGCTGAATAATAAACGCGCGATAGCTTCCCTTTTTTCGGCAGGCCAGTATTTGCCTATCCCCTCAGAAAACCAGCAGCCCGATGCTCCTATGTTTTCAATTGTCTGCGCGGTATTGTTCAAATTTACCTGCAAGGTTATTACGGTGTCCGTTTTTTGAGCAATGGCGGCAAATTGGAAAATAGTTACCAGCAGGAAGGTTAGGAATAGCTGTTTAAAAAGGCTTTTGGGTAATTTCATCTTGGTCAAATATAAGCTGTCATTTTTATATTGAGGTGCTGCACGCAAACATCATTTGAGGTATTTTGGTAAAAAAAGTATTACCATACCTTTTGCACCGGGGCTGTTAGGGTTTTATTATTACTTTTAACAGCATTCATACATCAATCCAGGGTAGTTCTACATCATGAAAAAAATAGCTTTAGCAATCGTGGGTATTTTGCTTGCGTTTTCCTTTGTGTTTTTTAAACAACCTGCAAAGCAACCGGTTAAAGATACCCGCCCCAATATAGTGGTGATACTTGCCGACGACCTTGGCTTTTCTGATATAGGCTGTTACGGGTCCGAAATTCATACCCCTAATATTGATTACCTGGCTGCGCATGGCATCAGGTATACCCGCTTTTACAATACATCCCGTTGCTGCCCCACAAGGGCATCGTTACTAACGGGTTTGTACAACCAGCGTGCGGGTATTGGCAACATGACCGATACTGAAGATGAGCCCGGCTACCTTGGGCACCTGGCCGAAAATTCGGTTACCCTTGCCGAGGTATTAAAAGGGGCGGGATACCATACTGCCATGTCGGGCAAGTGGCATGTAAGCAATACAGTAGGGCAAAAAGATCCTGAAGAACAACAGAAGTGGCTTAATCACCAGGTTTATTATCCAACTTTTTCGCCATTGGCGCAATACCCAACCAGCCGCGGGTTTGAAAAATTTTTCGGCACCATTTGGGGAGTGGTTGATTATTATGACCCGTTTAGCCTGGTAAGCGGCACAACGCCCGTTAAAACTGTCCCTAAAAACTATTACCATACAGATGCTATTAACGACACAGCCGCAAGCTATATTAAGGAGTTTAGCAGGGACAAGCCTTTCTTTTTATACGTTGCCGAAAACGCGCCGCACTGGCCGCTGATGGCACCGCCGGAAGATATTGCCAGGTATAAAGATACCTATAAGGTTGGCTGGGATACCATCCGCGCACGCAGGTACAATAAGCTGGTAAAAGCAGGTATTATTGACGCTGCAAAGGCACCGTTATCGCTTAGGGATAAGGCAAGCTTGAAGTGGGAGGATAATCCCAACAAAGACTGGGACGCCGCCGCCATGGCCGTGCATGCCGCCATGATTGACAGGATGGACCAGGGGGTAGGCCGTATTATAAAGGCATTAAAAGAAAGCGGCAAACTGGATAATACACTCATTGTTTTTTTAAGCGATAATGGCGCCAGCAGCGAAAACTGTACCGCTTACGGTCCCGGATTTGACAGGCCCAACCAAACCCGCGCCGGTGAAAAGATTGCTTATGATATGAAAAAAACAATCCTTCCGGGCCTCGAAACATCTTATGCATCCATTGGCGAACGCTGGGCAAACGTGGCCAACACACCGTACCGGTATTGGAAAGCCGAATCATATGAAGGCGGCGTTCATACCCCGATGATCGCGTTTTGGCCAAAGGGGGTAACTGTGGCAAATGGCAGCTTATCAAACCAGTTGGGCCATGTAAAAGATTTTATGGCCACGTTTGTCGAGGTGGCCAAAACAATATACCCGCTTACCTATAAAGGTCACCCGGTAATGCCCAAGCAGGGCAAAAGCTTTGCAGCCTCATTTAAGGGAATAACAAATGCCGATGAGGCTTTGTTTAATGAGCACTATGGCGCGCGTTATGTTAGGTACAATGGCTGGAAAATGGTTTCCTTATCCAACGATACCACCTGGAACTTGTACCACATAAAGGATGACGAAACCGAGATCAATGACCAGGCAGCTAAATACCCCGAAAAGGTGAGCCAATTGAGCGCCATGTGGCACCAGTGGGCCACGGCCAATAACGTGTACCCCAAACCTCGCCATAAATAAAAACATAGCCGGTATAATCATGACATATATAAAAACCTACCTGTTCTTTTTTGTTGCCTTGCTTTGCGTGGCAAGTTCATCAGCCCAGCAGCGGCCCAATGTTATTTTTGTTTTGGCCGATGATATGGGATATTCCGATTTAGGCTGTTACGGCAACCCCGTAATTAAAACCCCTTTTTTAGATAAAATGGCTCAAAAAGGGGTAAGGGAAACCAATTATGTAGTATCAAGCCCTTCGTGCACACCATCGCGGGCATCGCTGTTAACCGGGCGTTATGCATCAAGGATGAACCTGCCTTATCCTATCCCGCCAGGATCAACCCTGGGCCTGCCCGACCAGGAGGTTACTATTGCCGAAATGCTTAAAAATGTGGGCTATAAAACAGCCATGATAGGCAAATGGCACCTTGGCGATCATAAGCCCTGCAATCATCCCATGGCGCAGGGGTTTGATTCCTATTACGGGTTGCTGTATAGCCACGATTACCGCTCGCCTTATGTGAAAAGCGATACCACGTTAAAGATTTTCAGGAACCACAAGCCGGAGGTTATTAAGCCTGCTGATTCGTCAATAGTTGATCTATATACCAACGAGGCAATTAAATACATTAAATCGCAAAAAAAAGGACACCCGTTTTTCCTGTACCTGGCACATAATATGCCCCATTTGCCAGTGGCCTTTGCATCATCAAAAAAGAATAAGGGCCGTTCGGATGGCGGCCACCTGGGCGACGTGGTAGAGCAGCTTGACGAAAGTCTGGGCCAGATATGGAAGGTCCTTGAAAAGCAAGGTCTTGCAGATAATACGATCTTCATGTTTTCGAGCGACAATGGTCCCTGGATTGAATTTCCGGACCGTATGTCGGGCGATGGCGCAACCAAGCACTGGGATGCCGGTACCGCTGGTGTGTTTCGCGGTAGTAAGGGCCAAAGTTATGAAGGCGGCGTGCGTGAACCATTTATTGTATACTGGAAAAATCATACCCCTGTAAATGCCACCATCACCAGTATGGTAAGCAACCTGGATGTGCTACCCACGCTGGCCAACTGGACAAACGCTCCCTTACCAAAGGGTCGCACACTGGATGGGCAATCCATAGCCGACGTGTTGCTGGGCAAAGCGCCCAGGCACCCCAAACACCGCGAAATTTATTATGTAAACAATGGCGTTTGCGAAGCTGTAAGACAGGGCGATTGGAAATACCGCGAAGTTAAAGCTGAAAACAGCAGCAAAGGTATTTTGAAGGATGCTCAGCAAACGCAAACAGAGCTGTTCAATATTTCATATGATCCCAGCGAGCGTACCAATGTAATAACCGAATACCCGGATATTGCCAGGGAGATGAAGGCTTTGTTTGATAAATTTCCCGGTAAAACCGAAAATTGATGTAAAGCTTGTGAGGTTTAAACCCGACCGATTAAATATGCTATAATATTGCTTTAATTTGCAACTACCAAATTTGGGGTACATGATGAACCGTATTTGCCTTGTTGAAGATGAAGAAAAAGTAGCCGCCTTTATTTCAAAGGGATTGCAGGAACATGACTATGAGGTAACGCATGCCATTGACGGCTTTACGGCGATTGATCTGTTAGCTGGCCATTCTTTTGACCTGATAATCCTTGATCTGATGCTGCCTGATATTAACGGCATCGACCTTTGCCGCCGCATCCGCAGGGATAATAAGCAGCTACCGATATTAATGCTTACCGCATTGGATAGAGTAGACGATAAGGTAAATGGCCTGCAGGCGGGCGCTGATGATTACCTGGTAAAACCTTTTCATTTTAACGAGCTTTTGGCGCGAATAAGCGCCCTGCTAAGGCGATCACGGCAGGAAATGACCCAGGAAGAAGGTTTATTAACCTTTAGCGACCTGAAGCTAAACACCTTTACTAAAACTGCCGAGCGCGCAGGTACCGAAATTACCCTGACCACCAAGGAGTACCATTTGCTGGAATTGTTTTTGCGCAACCCCAACAAAACATTATCAAGAGATTATATCGCCGAAAAGGTTTGGGACATTCAGTTTGACACGGGCACAAATTTTATTGATGTTTATGTAAACTATCTGCGTAAAAAAATAGAAAAAAGTGCGCAGTCAAAACTCATTCATACAGTGATAGGGATGGGGTATATTTTAAAGGAGAAATAAGGCTGTATGAAAATAAAAAACAGGCTTGCCTTAAATTTTACACTCCTCAGCTCGGCCATGCTGCTGGTTATTATGGCGAGCATGTACCTGGCTTTTGCCGATTTTTTCAGGACAGATTTTTACGGCCATTTAAAAGACAGGGCAAAGGTAGCCGCGCAGCTATACCTCGAAGCCGACGAAATATCATCCGATTCATTAAACCACGTTCGCGAACGTATGCTGGAGCAGTTGCCCAACGAGGTAATCAGGGTTTACAATGCCAACAACATAGCCTCGTTTATAAAAGATAAAGAGCAATACTGGAGTTTTAACACTATTGAAGAAGTCCGCGCAAAAAAGTACATCAGCTTTAGGGAGGGAGAGCGGCAAACAATAGGTATTTACTATCATGACAACCAGGGTAATTTTGTGATCCTGGCCTCCGCCTATGACCAGCAAGCAAAGGTGCGCCTGTCCGGTATTATTCGCATCATGATCATAATTTTGATAGTAGTGAACAGCGTTTTATTTTTTATAGGCAGGTGGTTTGCAAAGCGGTCGCTAATGCCCATTGATGGGCTTATCAAACAAATGAAGCAAATTAATGCCAGCAGCTTACATGTAAGGGTTGATGAAGGAAAAGGCAAGGACGAAATAAGTGCCCTTGCCCTTAATTTTAACCGCTTGCTTAGCCATCTTCAAAATTCGTTTGAATTACAGCAAACCTTTGTTGCCAATGCATCGCATGAGTTACGCACGCCGGTTACGAGTATCATTGGCGAAGTTGAGGTTGCCCTGAACAAGCAGCGCAGTATTGTAGATTATGAGCAACTGTTAAATTCGGTTTTAAACGATGCCGGGCGGCTCAGTGATACCATCAGCAGCCTGATGGAACTGGCGCAAACGGATATGGAATATACCCGCGCAAAGCTGGAACCTATCCAGATTGATGAACAAATATGGGAGTTGCAGCATCATTGGGCTATGTCGGCCGGGCACCCGCAATTGCAGGTGCAAATTGATCATTTGCCCGACGATCAGCAGGCACTTTTTATCAATGCCAACCTCACTTTGCTTAAAATAGCGTTCAATAATATTATTGGTAATGCATTCAAATTCTCGCACAATCAACCCGTTATTTGCCGTTTAAATGCCGATGACCAATCCATAGTAATTACAATTATTGATAAGGGCGTTGGTATCCCTGCCGATGACCAGGAAAAAATATTTACCCCGTTTTATCGCAGTGCAAACGGCCGCGTATTTGATGGCAATGGGGTAGGGCTGTATGTAGCTTTTAAAATTATCCAGCTATTTAATGGCACCATTAACATACAATCGGCAGTTGGGCAGGGCACTACTTTTACCATTAGTTTTGTGCCAATTTTCTAATCTCTTTCTAATCCCGCTTTAATGCTGGTCTAATTTGGGTGGTATAGTTTTGCGCCAAACAAATAAACTATGCACCGAAAATTTGTTATCGTTCTTTTTTCAATTCAACTATTACTATGGTGTATAGCTGTCGGGGGCCCGGTTTACGGGCAACCCTCCGGCGGCGATACTCTCAGGATGTCATTGAAAGAGACAGAAGCCCAATTCTTAAAAAATAATCTCGACCTCATTATTCAGCACTATAGTGTTGACCAGGCGCAGGCGCAAATAATTACTGCCCGGTTGTTCAACAATCCCGACTTTAGTTTTGCCAACGTGTTATATAACCCGCAAACCAAACGCTTTTTTGATACCAGCCATGATGGCGGCGAATATTCGGCCCAGCTATCGCAGCTTATCCAAACTGCGGGCAAGCGCAATAAAAATATCCAGCTGGCGCAGATAAGTGTACAGCAGGCACGGTACCAGCTATTTGACCTGTTACGTACGCTACGTTATACCCTCAGGAACGATTTTTATAAGGTTTATTTCCAGGAGCAATCGGCACAGGTTTACCAGGAAGAGATTAATTCGCTGGCTAAAACGCTTAAGGCTTTCCATGAACAGTATGCCAAAGGCAATATCGCCCAAAAAGAAGTACTGCGTATCCAGTCGCAGCTATACTCGCTGCAATCGGAGCTTAACGACCTGATGAATGGTATTGACGATACCCAAAGTGAGTTGAAACTGATGATCCGCGCCAAACCATCAAGTTATGTACTGCCGCAGGTTGATATCAATTTGGAAGGAAAAAATATGGTGTCAGATGTACCTTATCAGCGTTTGATAGATTCGGCTTATGCCAATCGCAACGATCTTAAAGTTGCCCGCTCGGTTGTTGATTATAACAACATTAACCTGAAGTTGCAAAAGGCAACAGCTATACCCGATGTTACCCTTTCATTGGCTTATGACAAGCAGGGTAGTTATATCCGCGATTATTCAAGCGCGGGCATCGCGTTTTCGCTGCCGTTTTTTAACCGCAACCAGGGTGGCATAAAGCAGGCCCGTATAGCGGTGGATGCCAGTAAGGTGCAATTACAAAGCCAGCAGGACCAGTTGGAAAGCGAACTGGCTAATGATTATAAGGGCGCTTTACGCCTTGAAAACCTGTACAATAGCTTCGATCCTAAGTTTAAACAGGATTTTAACCACTTGATACAGGAAGTGTTTAAAAACTACCAGAAACATAACATCGGCCTGTTGGAGTTTCTTGATTTTTATGATTCGTATAAAACCAATACGCTGCAGTTAAATAACCTGCAACTCAACCGCATCAGCTCGTTAGAGCAATTGAATTTTGCAACCGGCACACCATTCTTTAATCAATAATAACACACAGATCATGTATCGCCCATATAAAATAGTTATTTTTAGTATTGTTCCGGCCCTTATCTTGTCCATGTCTGCCTGTTCGCATCACCCGGACGAAGCTGCAAAAGATACCCGTTTTGAGGTAACTGACACCTTATTGCGCAGCCTGGTTATTGACACCGTGAAGGCCGAAAACGCACTTTCGGAAATTACGCTTACCGGTAGCATAGCGCCGGATGAAAGCAAAATGGTAAAAATTTTTCCGATGGTGAGCGGTATAGCACAGTCGGTACATGTGCAGTTGGGCGATGTGGTTAAAAAAGGGCAGGTGCTTACCATCATGAAAAGCGCCGAGGTAGCCGGCTTCAGCCGAGATTTGATTTCGGCACAGGCCGACCTGCGAAACGCCAAACGCCAGCTGGAAACTACGCAGGATCTTTATAAAAGCGGCCTATCGTCCGAGAAAGACCTGGAACAGGCAAAATCTGATTATCAAAAAGCTACTGCCGAAAACAATAGGGCCGGTTCTATCATGTCTATCAATAAAAGCAACGGCAAAGGGTATGAAATCCAGGCACCGCTAAGCGGTTACATTATCGAAAAGAATGTGACGGATGACATGCAGGTACGCGCGGATAATAACCAGAACCTATTTACCATTGCCGATTTGTCGTCGGTGTTTGTGCTCATCAATATGTATGAATCAGACATTGCCAGTGTAAAACTTGGCGATGCTGTACAAATAACCACACTGGCCTATCCGGATAAAGTATTTACCGGCAAAATTGACAAACTTTTTGACGTGCTCGATCCGGATAATAAAGTAATGCGTGCCAGGGTGATGATTAGCAATCCGGATAATATGCTGAAGCCGGGCATGTTTACCAATGTAAAAATCCAGGCCAAATCGGGAATGAACCTGCCGGCCGTTAAAACAGATGCTATTGTGTTTGATAATAATAAAAACTACGTGGTTGTTGTAGATGGTCCAGCCAAAGTGCATATCCAGCCTGTTGAAATAGCCAAACGGGTAGAAGATGTGGCCTACATCAGCAAAGGGTTAAAGCCGGGGCAGCGCGTGGTTGCTTCAAGGCAGGTTTACCTGTATGAATCATTAAAGGAGTAAAGCCTCACCCTGCCCTCTCCAAAGGAGAGGGTTCTGACTAGCATGGGGTAACCTTAGCCACCATTCTAATAATAGAGTCTTGAAAATAAAAAAACACGCAAATCAAAAATCCTCTCCTTTGGAGAGGATTTAGGTGAGGCTTTATAAAACGAACAGATGAACAAGTTCATAAAAGGAGTGCTTTCTTTTGCACTTAAAAATAAGATCTTCATATTTTTTGTCACCCTGCTTATGGCGGTGGCGGGCTATATCAGCTTTAAAACCATAGCCATAGATGCCTTTCCGGATGTAACCAATACATCGGTAACTATCATAACCCAGTGGCCCGGTCGCAGCGCCGAGGAAGTGGAGAAATTTGTAACCCGTCCCATAGAATTGGCCATGAACCCGGCCGAAAAAAAGACCAGTGTGCGCTCGTCGTCGTTGTTTGGTCTGTCGGTAGTAAAAATTACATTTGATGACGATGTAGACTATGCGTTTGCCCGTTTACAGATCAACAACCACCTTGATGAGGCCAATTTACCGGATGGTATTACTCCCGAAATTGAGCCCCCTTACGGACCGACAGGCGAAATTTACCGTTATACCTTAACTAGTAATAAACGTTCGGTGCGCGAACTAAAAACTATACAGGACTGGGTGGTAAGCCGCGAGATAAGGGCGGTGCCTGGCGTAGCCGATGTAAACAGTTTTGGCGGCGAGGTAAAAACTTACCAGATAACCATAAACCCCGAAAAGGCGGTTCAGTACGATATTACCCCCTTGCAGTTATTTGATGCAGTATCCAAAAGTAACGTAAACGTTGGCGGCGATGTGATACAGCAAAGCGGGCAGGCTTACGTGGTGCGCGGCATTGGGTTGCTCAATAACATAAGTGAGATAAAGAACATTGTTGTTAATAACGTAAAAGGCACGCCTATTTACGTAAAGACAATTGCCGAGGTAACCGAGTCATCGTTACCAAGATTGGGCCAGGTAGGTCGCGATGTTGACCCGGATGTGGTAGAAGGTATAGTGGTGATGCGCAAAGGCGAGAACCCCAGCGTTGTTATTGCCAGCCTTAAAGATAAGATCAAAGAACTAAACAGTACTATACTGCCTGAGGATGTTAAGATCAATACTTTTTACGACCGCGAAAACCTGGTTGATTTTGCAACGCATACTGTACTACACAACATGGCCGAAGGGATCATATTTGTAACGGTGATTGTATTGCTGTTTATGGCCGATTGGCGCACCACGGTAATTGTAGCCATCATCATCCCGCTGGCGCTGTTGTTTGCATTCATGTGCCTGAAGTTAAAAGGTATGTCGGCCAATTTGCTCTCGATGGGCGCTATCGACTTTGGCATCATCATAGATGGGGCCGTAGTAATGGTGGAGGGGATTTTTGTACTGCTTGACCACAAGGCCAAGGAAATGGGGATGGAGAATTTTAACAAGCTGAGCAAGCTTGGGTTAATCCGGCAGGCCAGTTTGGTGAATGGTAAGGGCATCTTTTTTGCCAAAGCTATTATTATTACCGGTTTGCTGCCCATCTTCAGCTTTCAAAAGGTAGAAGGAAAAATGTTTTCGCCCCTGGCCTGGACATTGAGCTTCGCGCTTTTGGGAGCCTTGTTGCTAACTTTTACGCTGGTGCCTGCGCTGTGCAGCATCCTGTTACGTAAAAATGTAAAGGAACGTCATAACATATTTGTAGAGTTTATCACCAAAAATGCACTTCGCTTTTATACCCTGTGTTTTAAACGTCGCAAAATTGTGTTCCCGATAGCAGTTACTGCTTTGGTTATTAGTTTAGGTTGTTTTACGTTGTTAGGTACCGAGTTTTTACCGGAATTAAACGAAGGTTCGATATATGTGCGGGCCACCGGCCCGTTAAGTACCTCACTGGAAGAATCGGTTAAGCTATCCAACGAGATGCGCCGGATTTTTCTAAGTTTTGACGAGGTTAAGCAGGTGATATCGCAAACCGGCCGGCCAAATGATGGTACCGATGCTACGGGCTTTTACAACATTGAGTTTCATGTTGATATTTATCCGCAGGATGAATGGAAACGCAAAGAAACCAAGGAAGAGCTAATTGCCCGGATGCAGGACAAGCTCAAGTTTTATCCCGGTGTCGATCTCAACTTCTCGCAGCCTATATCAGATAATGTAGAAGAAGCGGTATCGGGGGTAAAGGGTTCGATAGTAGTGAAGATGTTTGGAGATAACTATCCTTATATCGAAAGCAGGGAAGAGCAGATTTACAAGATCCTGAAAGGTGTACGCGGTATTGAAGACCTGGGAATTTTACGCAACATGGGCCAGCCCGAATTGCAGATAAACCTTAACCAGGATAAAATGGCCCAATATGGTGTTACAGCTGCCGATGCCAACGCGGTGATAGAAACCGCGATTGGCGGCCGCGCTGCTACACAGATTTACGAGGGTGAGAAGAAGTTTGATTTAAGGATCCGTTACCCGGAAGATTTCAGGAACAATGCAACCGCCATAGGCGATTTGCGTGTACCTACTTTAAATGGCGGTAAAGTTCCGCTAAGAGAGATAGCTGATATTGGCAAGATAACGGGGATCAGTATGATATACCGTGATAAAAACAGCCGTTATGGCGCTATCAAGTTCTCTATCCGCGGCAGGGATATGGGGAGCACCATTGCCGAAGCACAGGCCAAAGTAAATGCGCAAATTAAGCTGCCTAAAGATTACCGCTTAGAATGGGCCGGCGATTTTGAAAACCAGCAACGTGCTACGCAAAGGCTGTCGCAGGCAGTGCCGGTAAGCTTGCTTATCATTTTCTTTATCCTGTTTATCCTGTTCGGTAACTTCAGGGATTCGTTGCTGGTATTAAACAACGTGCCTTTTGCCATCATGGGTGGCATCCTGGCTTTGTTGATTACCGGGGTTAACTTTAATATATCGGCAGGGATAGGGTTTATAGCATTGTTTGGTATCTGTGTACAGAACGGCGTTATCCTGATCTCGAAATTTAAATCGAACATTAAGGAGCTTCGCCATCATCAATTTACTGATTTTACCGAGGCTTTAAAAAACGGCGTTGCCGATAGGATGCGCCCGGTTATCATGACAGCTATGATGGCCGCCATTGGTTTGCTGCCGGCTGCATTGTCCGCAGGCATCGGTTCCGAGGCTTCAAAACCATTAGCCATCGTAGTAATTGGCGGCTTAATTACCAATACCATTTTTAACCTGTTTGTATTCCCCATCGTGTTTTACTGGACTTACCGTAAACGCGTGGAAAGCGGAGACACCGGAAGATTATAACAAGGAACTTTCCCCAATTTCTCTATATAACCGAGCTCCCGTTGTAATAACGGGGGCTTTTTTAACAGGGTAAATACATCTAATTGGGTTAACATAACTTAACATATTTTAGATGTATTTTTTGTAAGTGTTTGATAAGCAATGTATTGTATTTAATCATGGTTAACACTAAACTGATCGCGCAATTTTTACGCATCCAATATTTGTGCCTGTTGTTGGCCAATTCAGGTACCGAAGGGGCCTGGCTCTTCTAATTAGGGTCTGCTGAAAAACATCTTGTATTTTGAAATATAGGTAGTTATGCCGAAATTAGGCATAGCAACTGCAAGGAAAAATGCAAAAAGGTAGAAAAAGGCATGCATCAGCCCCGGTTTTTTTGA
>Ga0307515_10005175_pt1 | contig 26500 bp, 28 predicted proteins | sample 17_EM_MG_FD_194513 | JGI IMG/M metagenome (GOLD analysis project Ga0307515, IMG submission 194513) | Populus trichocarpa ectomycorrhiza microbial communities from riparian zone in the Pacific Northwest, United States - 17_EM | ecosystem: Host-associated > Plants > Roots > Unclassified | place... | reverse complement strand
TTCTTGACCAAACGCGTTGCCCCATTCTGATCCTCCACGACAAAGAACTCGGGCTCAGCCTTCCACCCCACAAACCTCCCATCGACGACATCAAACTCTGTCCTATCGCCCTCCACCCCCCCCCCCTCTCCCATCTCCAGTCGTCCCCCACTCAACTGCGCATCCCCTGCTCAACCTCCCCCCCCCAGGGCGCAGCGGCATCGTGCCGAACATCCGCCTGTCCTCCCTCGAAAATGCCCTTCCTCGCCGAGGGCGCGCCGCGAGGGACCCCTCACTCTTTCAGGGTCATTGGAGCCGGTCCGGTCGGCGGAGAGCGGGAGACAGGAGGCGGGAAGCGGGAGGGCGAGGTGAGGGTTTGTGGCGCCGTCCCGGCGGCCCAGCGCGGCGCGCGAGTCGTCGGAGTTGGCGGTGCGGAGGGTGCGGGTTAGTAGCTGGTAGGTGGTGAGGAGGGGATTGAGGGTCGTGGTTGAGGCGGGGTGCAGGACGGCGGTGTCGAGGGTTGTGAAGGCGGATTGGATTGCTGTGGAGATGGGGAGGGGGGGAGGATGGAGAGCGCATGGGAGACGTAGTACTCCTCTTCGCGCAGCTTGACGCGCGCCTCGGCGAGCGTGAGGGCGCGGACTGGATTCGCAAACGAAGGGGGACTAGGACGGTCATTAGATGGGAGAGGCGATTCGCAGCTGTGGCATTGCGAGGCCGAGTCCGCGGCTTTGGAGAGGAGCGAGGCGGGAGAAGTAGAGGAGGCCGGCCACGCTGGCGGCGCCAAGGAGGAGAGGGATGGGACTGATGCGGGAGTTAAGGCTCGGAGGGTTGGGCCTGGAGAGGGTGGGGGTGCTGAGTAGTGCAGTGATGTAGCAGGGGTTGGAGTACCAGTGGGAAGTCCAGCGTCTGAAGACCATTCTTGGTGTTGAGAAGTTTAGTGTATGTGTATCCTGTATGGTATTGGCGGATCTGCTCCTGAATAGCTCAGAATTGGTGGGCTGTGTAGCCTTTTTGGCGCGAGGTCTATGTTTGAGCTCGAGTTTTGCCTGAGGCCGCAGGCTTGGCTGCAGCCAGTTGATGTGAAGAGGTTGCTTGGATTACATGCTGTATTTGAGACTAGAAAAGAAAGTTATATGTCCGAATATGTGAGCATATGGGTACTACTGCCATAGCAATAATTATGTGAGCAGCAATCGCTTGCACGTCACCTGTCTGGGCATTGCCCATTTGGGTACTACTCATTTTGGCGTTGATTATGTCGGCATTGTTCATAAATGTATTACTTGAGTACGTATACTATTCGTATGTATATTGCCAGCATAGGAATTGCTCGCACAAGTATCGCTCTAGACGACACTGCTTCAGAATCTTCCCTTAAGACCGCAGGTGTTACATTGATTTTCATCACATGCGAAAGTCTTCCGCTAGCACCATGTTTATTGCTAGTAGAGTTAATTTGCGCGAAGTCCTTCCTGCGTGCAGAGACGTATGATGGTGGTATTCAGGATACACACAGATCTTTCCGAGGCTGCTCAAGCATGTGGTCACGTTCCAGGACGGGTAGTCTAGAGCAAAGACCGTTAGGATGTACAGCACCTCATTTCCTGAAGGAGAAAAACATCAATACGTTAGAAGAGTTAGTCAAGCCTTAGCTGCTTGCGCTATATTGGAGGTGTCCTATGATTTCGAGTATTCGTAAAGCGTTTGATTTGATTATTATGTCTTCTTTGAATACCACGGTGGGTGCAGCCAGGCATAACGCTACCGGACTTAATGTACTCAGGCTATTCCAGATCCTTTTACAGGTCCCTTTGTTACACTCCGCAATTCAGTATAGAAACGACTCATTCTTCTAAAATATCCTTCGCGAATAAATTGTGCCTCTTATCGAACGACAATGCAAGAGTCTTCATCCAACTCCTTCAGTAACACATGTCCTCCAGCTCTTACGGGCCACTTCTCAATACAGGATACCGTCTTCCTCCTCAATTTCTTATCTAGTAACTTCTTGTGAAGGTCCCGCGCCTGGTGTAAGGACTCGGTTTCAATTCATAGATGCTGGGAATCGGCGTCACGAAGGACTGGACACAGTTTATGTATGCTAAATTGCTAGTTGTTTGGCGCTCGGTCGGTGACTTGGAATGGTTGGGGACGTAGTTCCGTTGCACTGGTTGGTAGTGTGTGGATGATGCCGAGATAAGAACGTCCTTCTAGCGTGCCAAGACCGACTTGGCAACCTTTTTGGCCTGGAAACAATCGACTGTTGCGAACCAACTAGCCGCATCCAGCCCGGTTACCGTCCTTAGCCTCCGAGTTCTCGCACCCGGGGAATCGGCACGTTTGATAGAAGGGGAGAATGCACCAAGCCAGAAATTGGTAATAGAAAAGAAATCGTGGATTTCTTCAGGAAACTGCCATGGCGCCGTCGGTAAATGAGTGTACGCAAGGAGCCAATTTTCTAGTTCTCGCCATGCTATATGGTTTTTGGATGAGCATCCGAATGGCTTCGGAGTTCAACTTATAAACAAACTTATATAGCTCTCAGGTACCCAGAGCCATTTACGAAGGTAGAACAAGGACACCGAAGATTGAATGTACGCATATGATCAGAGTAGAATTGGAATGCGCCGATCCATGAAGATGTGATTACAGTGTATTATGTTGTTGTGTAGTGCTCATGGAATGCAGAACACGTATCAATTAGGTCTCCAAGGTCTCGGCTCAACTGGCCCAACCTTATCTTGCCTCCTCCCTTGTTCCTTCCACACTCCACCGATATCTACTTTGAAAATACTTAGGACTATTAGCATTTTCAACTACAGCCGTCTAATTATAGAAAGTCGGGCATCACTTTAAACGCATTTTGCGACCTTGGCTCCGCGTGGGGCATGGCGCAGCTAAGCCGCCCTCCGGGCGTGCGGCTGAAGTGACAGAACCCGGCAAGGCAGACAACTTGACTTGGACTTAATTATTTCTCGTTCATCCTCACGACCCTTTCGAACTCCATAAGGTACCGCCCTTAGGGCGTTCATTGATGATGGAGGTCGCCGGTGTTGCTATGGCGGTTCTGCCGTTGCTGGCAGGCTGTACGAAGATTATCAAGTTCCTCCACGGCGTGAGGAATCAGTACAAAAATACCCCGCTGACAATGGCATCCATTGTTACTGAATGTTTCGCGATCCACGAGTCTCTAGCTCAATTACAATATCTCGATTTATCGAACTTAGATTCCCCTGGAGCACCCCGCAGCCAGCAGATTATAGGAAGCATTGAAGCCTTTCTCCTAGGGTGTAATATGACACTATCGGTCATTGACGAGTATACCATGGAACTGCAGGAACAATTAGGAGGACCCTTGGCTGAATCATCAAGGGATATGGGGACACTATCAAGATTACGCTTAGTCTGGAAAGAAAATGAAATGAAGGAGCTCCTACAGCAACTCCGAGGATACCAGAGCGGTCTTACAAATATCCTCACAACAGTGCAAATGTTAGTCAAATTATTTCCCACCTCATCCGGTTAAAGATACGCGAGTCTCAATCCCAATTGTAGGGAATCCATGAACCAAATACACGATCTTCTAGTAAATCAAGGCACCGCTCTCGGCATTCTTCTCCAACGATCACGATTATCCTACCAAACGAGGCCTAGTTCCGTCCGTTCTTCGCTTCGAGACTCAGTAACCAGCACACTTAGCCGGAGCAGTATCATCTCGATGACCGTGTTCGATTTTGACAACGAGGTTTTAAATTCAAACCTCTACAGAGGAATCACCAACGAGCGACCAAGTGATAGTCGTGCTACTACTTCCTTTTCGCCGACCATAGAAGACAGCGAGTGGGATGAACCTGTGCTTCCGTCAATTCTCGAGGAGTACGATCAGATGACTATACGTTCCTTTGACAATGTAGGAGGCGATGTTGAAGTTATCTATGACCCTATTCAGCAATTTAATTTTGATTTTCAGACGGTTGAAATACCTGAATACGTCGCTGCAAACAGAGAGGAGGAGGATGACCACCTAGAGGATGGTGAGGGGGGAAACGAAGAAGAGAGAGAAGAAGAAGAGGAAGAAGAGGAAAGAAAAAGAGAAAAGAAAGGAGGAGAGGGAGGAGATCGAAAAGAGGCGGTAGCCAGCGAGCAAGCCCTCACCTTATTGCCGCTACACCCGGCCATCGACAATATCAACTCAGAAAAACCAATAAATAGGCCACCAGCATTCCACCCAGCAGTTCAATAAGCAGTCTTACATTTCCAACACCAAAAATTCGCCAAAGGAGACCTCAACCAGGTGCCACACCGCCGCAGCAGACCATTAAATCAAAATGGAGCGGTCGGAAACCAACCCACCAACACCCCACACCACAGCTCACGAGCACTGCTAAATTTCTTCGAGAGTATAAGCTTGTCATAGCAGGCAGTGGAGACGCGGGTAAATCCCAGTTAAGCATTCAGTTTGTTCAAAGTCATTTCGTAGACGAGTACGATCCTACCATTGAGGACAGCAATCGCAGACAGGTGGTAATAGATGATGAGATTGCTCTTCTAGACATCCTCGATACCGCTGGGCAAGAAGAATATTCTGCAATGCGAGAACAGTACATGCGCACCGGCGAGGGCTTTTTACTTGTGTACAGTATCGCCTCTCGACGGTCTTTCGAAGAGATAAAGACATTACAACGGCAGATCCTTGATGTTAAGGACAGAGATTACTGGCCCATCGTCCTCGTGGGGAATAAATGCCATCTGGAGGATGAACGACAGGTCTCAAAGTTGGAGGGTCAGGGTTTATCACGTTTGCTCGGCTGTCCATTCCTGGAAGTATCTGCGAAAACGAGAATCAATATTGATGAAGCATTTTTTACTCTAGTCAGAGAAATTCGAAGGTTTAACAAGGAGCCTTCTTCTCAGTTACTAACAGTCTCACGACCTAGCGTACGGAGAGTTTCGAAGGTTCAACTAGATTCCCGTCAAGTAGCCTGCGCGTTTATGTGATGGAATAACGCACCATTTTAGACCTCGCTATGCATAAGCTGCAGCACCATCCTTGGAAGAAAACATATAATATTTCGATTATAGAATTTGGATTGATGCAACTAAAAGATAATTTTACATACGCCTCTCGGGGTTGATGGAAGTGTAACCGGGCCGATCTCGGCATTTGCTACAAACTTCAACATTGCCAACGGCCTTTGATACTACCTCATCTCGATCGAGATACTACGAGGCTGTCTAAATGTACCTATCTTTCTATTGAGACCATAGCAGTGAGGCGTGAGTTTGTTCTAAAGGTTTATGATGGAGCAATGGAATTTCGAGCCTTGGCTTCGGTAGTCATTTAGGGCCAACCACTCGGAGTAAGTTGCAATGTGGCGTTGAAGTATAGTGGCAAAAAAACACTCCGGATACTAGCAGTGCGCCGACAAGATTCCTAAGCTAAGGCACGATGAGAGCCGGAAGATATTGGATGGGCCGGCCTCTACGTTGGAGAGCGGTCATGGTGAGCCATATTGGGTAACCGGTAAATCTGTTCGATACCATTACCACCACGGTTAGCTCGAGTATTTAAAGCGCGGAATGTAATACCAAAATTGGTGCAATATATATAGCTCGGCTCCTACGAAATGGATGATAACTAGTCCAATTGGAAAAGTAGCCCCTGGAGCACTCTTGGAATCCTAGGATTCGATTCTTGCAAAACCGAAGCTCCGACAGAAGCTGTAAGCGCGAGCATGCCGCCAGAAGAGAGCAAAGAACCTCCATAGACATTTTAACAAAGGCGAGTTGTGAAGGTTCGTTTAGATGGTGGAGACCGGTCTTATAGGTTCCTTGAGCTGTCTCAAGCGGGCTCAGGGCGCCGCTTTCTCCATTCTCTCTGCCTGCCATGGTCTTTGGGGTAATTTGGAGAATTGGACCTCCAGCCCTGGAATTAGAAAGAGCATTTGTAGAGCCATTGTAGGCATGATGGAGCGATGACACTGTGATATTCGGGAGTAGGATTTAATCTAGTAAAACGACTAATCCAAATCCGGTACTTTCATAGCTATAGTGATAATTGAAGACTTGCATATGTACTAGTATCTTTTTCTATGGTATTCTATTGATAACGCGAGTAGGGTTCGGCATCGGTGTTGCCCGCGGACGCGAAAGAAGGAACTCACTCAGAGTGGAATATCACGGTCACGTGGCTTACCCCTATTCCGTGCTAACGAATTCGCTGCCACTGCTCTAAATTGCTATGTACTATCGGTATAGATTGGCATTCTTAGAGGGAGATAGGAACGTCAGTTTTCGGGCTGAATGCTGAACATTTGAGCATTGGCTCAAGAGCCGGTGTAGTGGCCTTTTATTGACTACTTTCTCCCGTGCTCGATGGTTGGGTTCTTCAGGTCAGGTGTCCCTTACGTTTTTGGCCCGAGTTTTACCTCGGTTTTGGGGATTTATAGGGTGTTTGGTGCTAGGCCTTAGATGACCCTCGAATCCAAACCCAAAAACGAATAGAGACAAATCCTAAGAGGTATTTCCACAAAGAGGTAATTTTAAGGACGTTTAGAATAATAGTTTTCAAGATTATCACAAGAGAGGAAGTTCATTAGTTACCTCAGCATGCTCAGACGTGATTCTGTTGGTGCGGAGTCAATCGGCCCGCAAGCGGGTGATTGACTCTCGTCGACATTTTTGTCCGCGATTTTTTGTCCACTATAAGAATCTCAAGGTCCAACATGCGATTAAAAATGATACTTCGTACCATTGAGCAACAGATTTGCTTGGTAATGGTTTTTGCTGACCAACTCTAACATGTTGGATTTCTAAGGCTTGTAGGCTATATGAACTGACCTTCTGCTTCAGGGTATGGCTCACTTACAGCAGTAATAACATCTTATAATGGTATCTCCAGTCCTCCTTTTCTTTGGCGCTGGCCCTAACGTTGGCCTTTCTGTTATGAGCAAGTTCCGCTCTGAGGGATATAAAGTCGCGGCTGTAGCCCGGACTGTGAAAGACGACTTGAAGAAAGCTGCCGACAAAGTGATTACCGCCGACCTATCAGGTGATCCGTCCAACGTCGCTAAAATCTTTGAAGAAGTCAAGAAAGAGCTCGGAAATCCTAGTGTGGTTGTCTACAATGGTGAGGAAATACCCTTCCATGGAACCACTTATCGATAGTCTTACTTACACCATCTTAGCTTACTCCCTAACATTCGCCGCAGATGGCAATGACCCCTTCACAGTCGATCCTTCAGCCTTTGCTAAAGACATTGCCGTCAACGCGACCTCCGCTTACGCCGCTGCCTCCGCGTTTGCCAGACTCCCACCCTCTCCGTACCCTAAGGTCTTCATCTACACTGGAAACATGCAATTTTCACTCATCGTGTCTCAAACCTTCTCGCTTGGCGTCGGCAAGAGTGCTATGGCCTACATGATTGAGACAGCTGCCAACGTTTATGGCAAAGGCGGCAATGGAGAGAAAGGATATTGGTACTTTGCGGATGAGCGGACGGAGAAGGGGCATAGTATTGCGACGCTGATAGACGGCCCTGCACATGCTGAGTATTATTGGGAGCTAGTCAACCTCAAAAAGCAAGGGCCTTGGAATGCGACGTTTGTGAAGGGAAGAGGTTACAAGGATTTTGAGAGCCACAGGGACAGGCCAGTTTCCACGATCGGTGAATTGATGGCGAATCTGGGTATTGCGTGGTCGCCTGCGTGAGATGATGTAGATTACCAATAATTTACAATTCTATTTCCCTCTTACCTAGTGGTGATAATTATCATTATTCAGAGTTGCTACTAAATGATCTTGGCACAAATTGGCAATTACTCGCACCGGTATTGAAGGATTCGATTTAGATAGAGTCTTTCCTTAGTTCCATCGGGTTGGGTGTTTAGGCCAGTAACCTATGAGTTAGCTACATAGGCGTGGTATAACAAAGGCGTAATGTGTTTCCCCGCTGGTCAAAATTAGGAAATCGGTTATGATTGGTAATCTGAGGTAATTAACTACGTCTCGATAACGCTGAAACGGGTGAGATGTATTGTTTAGTTCTCATTGAAGATGCTCTTTTGGTTTATGCATCCCAAATGCTCTTCCCGCGTTACTTGTCCATGAAACACCCCATTTTCTTAGACCACTACGCGTTTGGTCTTGTTGAACGCCAATTAACACTAAAAGGCCGGTCCTTATGGCAGCGCCAATTAGGACAATATATAGCCTCAAATTCCGGCCAACAGGTCTTCACCCGCTATAATCACAGGTAGGGCTTCCATCACCGAGATGGCCACTCCTGTGTCTTCCAAATCATAACTGATATTGAGATGTAGTGTGCAATGCAAGTGGTCCGCTTTCCGATGGAAAATGCCGGCTCCGATTACCGTTATCTCCAGTTTTACTCCATGAAGGTCGACTAAGGCGCCCTCCAGTCCCACATGGGTACACGCCACAAAGACGTCTCGTCTCCGGAAAAGTGATGGCTGAGGTTCAAATGCTAAGATTCTGAGATCTTCTTTCAAGCTTCCATGAAGACCTACGAAAGCGCTATGACCAGTTGGGACAAGTCTAGCGCCACCAGTCAACTAGAATGTTACGATTAGTATTTTTAATCATCAGATACCAGATGTGAGAGCCAAGGCTTGGCTTTAGGTGGCTTGAAACGTATGTAGTATTAGATGTGATGTAATACGGTTGTAGCTCAGAAGCAACACTGTCCTCTCAGGTTTAGGCATTGCATTGAGCTCAAAGCCGCATACCATAGATGTAGCTAATTCTCCATCTGCTTATGTCTCACAGAAACTAGGCCAACTCCGAAGTTAATGCTCGGAGCATCACTTGACAAAATGATAAGGCGGATCGTTCTGTTAATTCTCAGAGATGGCGTCAATAAAATTACTTTCATTTCCTTTCCTGTCCTCTTTGTTCTTCTCGGTGCCTCTGATGGTTCTGTATCTTTCATTATTTTTCCTTTCGCTATTAAAGATAACATTTGGCAAGATGGGTTGGGGGGTACTTCAAGATTCGAAGATGACTGCCCCACCAGGAACAGCCAATGTCGATGCATCTGATGCCGTTGGTACGTAAAAACCTAAATCTGTAGTTACATTACATCTAATTGTATCTTCTAGCTGAACCTACCGGAGACTTCAGCCATCTAAAAGGGGATGGTAATATGATACTACTAATACCATCCTCCAACCACAACCGTCCGACAGCGCAAACGATCCTCCCAATTGGTGGATCTGGGCTGTGGATTGCATATGACGACAATGTTAATTGCGGAATGAAAAGGTCTCCACTCTGAAAGAACACAATAATGTGTATTCTTGCGTTTAGTTCGGATGTGACGACATCGTATGTTGAATTAATTATCTCTCGTTTGAAAATAAAACTCTCACTAACAGGACGTGCTGTCGAACGTCCAATTGGCCCAAAAAGACCGGTCCTTCTGGCGAAGCCGGATAGGGCGTATTTTATCGGTTGACACGTGCAGACTTGGCCCCATGCTTACCCCAGGACTTCAGGTGATTTCAATGCAGTATCATGTTAGCTTAGATCAGGTATCAAGTCTTATGATTAGGTTCTTCGCCTTTGGGTTGGTTTTACAACCTTTTTCACCGCATCTGGAGCAAACATATGGGGGGAGCGTCCATTCTTCGTTATTTCTACTGTGATTCTCCTCATAATGAATGCTTGGGGCTATTTTGCCACGGCCAGTACAATTGCTATTCATTGCTGAAAATACTTTTAACTTTCTCGCAGACTTTCCCCTCACTTGCAGCTATGAGAGTACTTCGGGGTATTGCTTCTGCTCCTCTGGAGACCCTCGTAACTAGTACAGTCTCGGATCTATTCTTTGTGCACCAGCGGGGATCCCGGCAAGCTATCCGGAGCGTCATGCTTGCCTCAGGCGTTCTGTTCGGGTAAGCCCCCAGCTCGTCAATAATCGGCCTGTTTCTGAACTGGTCGAAACTAGGCAAACAATCTCTGGTTTCATCATTCAATCCCTCAGCGTCTCTGCGGCTTTCGGCATCTGCACTTTGATATTAGTCCTAATTTTACCGTTGATGTACTTCTTTGTTCTCGAGACCACTTATACAGCGCCCCGCGCAGAAACAATCGAGTTACAAGAAAAGGGATCATTCTGGACGATTGAGATGGATGATAAGGAGAGTTATTGGAAGCGTCTTGCGATTTTCCGCGGTTGGCTCAGCAATGAAAGCTACTGGAAAGGCGTCGTGAGGCCTCACCCGCTGATAGCATATCCTGCTGTCCTTTTCAGCACGATCGCATACGGTACCTTTTTCACTTGGCTTCTTGTCATCTTGGTACTCTCAGCCAACATATACATGAGTCCGCCGTACAACCCCAACCCGGCACAAGTCGGCCTTACAAACATCTCACTTCTCCTTGTCGTCCTTATCGGCTCTCCACTTTCAGGCTGGCTTGCAGGCACAACAGCGAAAGTCATGGATCGCCACAACAGTGGTGTCTTCGAGCCTGAGTTCCGTCTGACTCTCATGCTTATCGCAGTCTCGCTATCTACTGCCGGCTTCTTGGGTTTCGGAATGAGCGTTGAACAGAAGCAGCCGCTCGTTTGGCTACTTCTTTTCGCATTATTGCACGCGCTGTCGGTTGGGTTTGCAACGCAAGCGAGTCTCGCGCATCTGATTGTCGTCCTTCGGATGACCATCAATTTCGCCAAAGCCGTGTTCACTTTCCTTACAATTACTTATGCGAACGGGTTGTATGCGCGGTCGGGCCTTGAGGGGTGTTCGATATGATCACGGCTATCAATTTGGGGGTGTACGCGCTGACAATCCCGGCGTACGTATTTGGGAAAAGGGTTCGAAGCATGGTATGGATCATGCGCCTTTAGCATCGCTCATGAATGATTGTATGTTCTTTTATGACCGCTAACTTAATTGGCGCGATAGGTGGTACGCAGCAGGCATGCTCAAAAGCTGAGTACGGTTCCGATCGGGAAGGGTTGTTCAGTTGTCTTGCACGGTCCAACAATATGCTAGTCATATATGGCTTCACGGCAGCAGGCAGACAATCAATTGCAAGTACTTATTGAAGACCTATTAAGAGCTGTAAAGGTTTTCACGTTGAAACTTTGATTGACTATACGCTGAATGATGGGTCCGCGCTGGCTAAGGAGCAATGACCGACCGGAGGCCTTGGAAAAAAAGAAATAGTCCTTAGCTGATGCGTTGGCTTCGCTACTCTTCCTTAACCGTGTAAGCAGTGTCGTGAATACCTATAAAATTCTCTTCACACACTCTACTCAATTCCATTATAGCTAACCGAGCCAGCGCGCTAACCTCATCTTGTGGAATATCTCGGCAAGAGCATCCTTTCGATATTGAGAGCTGACCAGTGTCCGGTCGGATGTGTAAAGCATATTGATCCGACGGATCCTCCTTCATAAATCTGTCTATTGCGCTGAAGTTGTTGTTCGGGTTGTTACGACTAGGAAGGAGTTGCAAAACAGGACCATGGTAAGGACAGTTGACTGAGCACTCCTTGGAGGGGGCATAGCCTGGATTGATTTAGCTTTTAAATCCATCCTATGCCGGTCCAAAGGAGTTAGGACTTGCCAGGTTTCTCAGGGGTTGGGTTTTCAGGGTTCAAGTCTCCCGATGTAGGGATCTCCAATGCCGGCGAAGTACATTTCGGGTGTAACTCCTTATCCGACGTTTTCTGAGCACAGCCCCTTCTGGGGAGTGGCTGATCTGTCGCGCTGACCGTCCTATGGAATTTTGGTGGTGCGGTCAGGGGATAGGGCGAAGTGGACCTTCTAGGGTACTCGGCTGTTGGTGGCATTTTTGAGGCTTGAAGAGAGTAAACTTGGGCAATGGGTGCGCCAAAGCAGGAGTTATTTCCTTAACTTGTATGAATCTGCGGGATAAGCTTGATATGGAGGAGGTGGTTAACACAACCTCTTATGACGCAGTGGGGAAGGCAGAAGTGGCGAGGCGTGTTTGCGGTAAGGCGAAGTCAGCGACGGGCGGGACAAGGCGAGGTGGCGCGTTTCGATCGGATGATTATGGTAGAAGTCTGTCTGGAAGTCTGAGCAAAAACAAGCGCTAGATCTATAGGGCTTCCTTGAGCGACATCCAATCAATCATGGGGGTTTCCGTTTTGTTTTCGCCTTCGGATATGCTGTTAATATGATGTGTGGGGCGTGACAGGAAATTTTGAGATACAGAGATGTTGTGCATGATGATGGGTTGGCGGTGGATAGTAGCGATACCATGATAAGTTTGTTGAAATTGATACAAGCCTCGCCATGACTTCTTGTCCTGCTCATTTCGCTTCTTAAGCTAGGTGGCGATACCACAATTCCGCCTTCGGAGGGTTTGGGAATTGCCGATAGTGTGGCTACTGGAATCGTCCTAGACCTTGAACGGGGCTGTGGTAAATGATATTCGAAATATCTATACGGGGTCCCTTTTGCAAGAACGGTCGAATGAAGATTGCGGTCTAGGGCATCAGCTGCTTTGAGTGAGATGCCAGCTGGGCAACTAATGAGTTGGGCATAGGTCATCTGCCGTCAAACCCTTTCAGATACGTTTGCTGGCTGCATGGAGTAGGGAGAGCGCTTCGTTCTGCGCGGCTCCGTAAGGGCATGAGGGCGTAAGGACAGCGTAGCGATGCGCCGATTCTCCGGATGCTGCCGGAGAGTAATCTTAGTTGGGTTGATATGGAGGGGAACTGCTAGATAGTCTTGCAGCGCCATAAGACTTCGAGCAATGTCCGTGGTTTGGGTTGCCGCGTAAGGAGATTTTTGCTGGACAGCTAAACGGGCTTCTGCAAGCAATGGAATGACCAGAATTCCAATACTGCCTGATCCATCTGTGGCAAAATGAGCGCTTTGTTTATGGATGCCTTGTGAACTCTGAGAGATGACTGGTTACCACGCGCCAGGCGCAATGCGCAATGCAGCTTTAATCACTACTGACTGTTGCATTTAAGTGGCAACAGCTTCTATAGGGTCGCCACCCATAAGACCCATAAGTCTGCCATGGGGGACGTCTTGGTGTGTTTCAGTGTTCCCAGTCACAGTCTTTTGGTGTTGAAGTGGGGTTGGAGTTAGCGCCTGCTAGGCGAGCTGGGGTGCCGCGTCGGCGCTAGCGTCAACCTTGCAGTAAGCCTCCGCGTGTCCTTCTGGACCGCTGCCCGCGCAGCTCTTACCGCGCTAATCACGCCTTCGACGTGCGCAAAACCAACACTAAAGCGTGGTCGACATGCCCAACCGCAATCTGAGCGCAAGTCAAATCTGAGGCTCATGGATGATGTGAGTGGCCGTATCGCAGAGAAGGTCCAAGCCTTAAGCGATATTGAACTTGCGGCTCTTCTCTGCCTCGTTGCCGGTCAGCATTGTATCGTTGAGACAGAGAAAGACCTAATCGATGGGGTAGAGCAGGAACTGCAACTAGTAAATGTTGATTTTTGAATCATCTGTCTGCCTTGCTTATCTCTCCTAGGTATGCTCCAATGTTTTCGGTCTTTCCTGCGCTATGGTAGACTGCTCTGAGACTACTAGCTCCGAGGACTTTGGGAACGGACTGCTTGTAAGGGAGGATGGCGGAAGCTATTTCGCTAATCAGCCTGAGAAATTCAAGGATGATGTAAGTTAGACTTCAATGTTATGCATCTACTTGGGCAAACTCGCTGGGAGCTACATTACCTCTCTCTTGCTTTATATTTAACGCAAATCTATATATATATATTTTACAGGACTAGATCATTTTGGGGTTGTCTACAAAACACTAAAGATCAACTCCAGTATCTCTCTTCCTATTCGGAATCCCCAAGGCTTTCCGATAAGCGTCCGTCCCGATCCCCAGGGCCCTTCAGTCCTCTTGATAGTCGTAGAATTGCCAACGTGGTTATTGCAAAGAATCTAAATGAGACGCATCAGCAGGTCCAAATACAGGCCTTAGAGGTATTTCAGTTATTTTATTCATCATTTACATCGTGAAATGGAAGTCTTGATGCTGATATTCTGGTAGCTCATTCGCGGCAGGCGCATATTTTCACGAACGGCAGTTCATGCAGCACCAAAGCCATTTTTGTTTATTGCTCTCACTTCATCTGAATCTAGCGCACGTTTGACACCTCATCTGGCAGGTTTCGTTCTCCCATCACGTATAATAATTTGCTGACTCCTATGAAGAATGACCAATTCTTCATCTCGCACAGACATCGTGTCGATGACGGGTTGCCGAATCTTGAGGAGAGTCACACCCAAGCCTCCATTTCAGATGATGAAGCGTCTATATCATCCGTAATCCGAACGTCAGCTTTAGCGATGCACACCTCGAAGGCTCCGATGCCAATATTCACACGAGAAGTACGATGCTCCAGGTCATGTAGCGCATATGTTAATGGGAGTATAGGATATCGAAAGCTTGATTGCGCTTACTACAGCTGTCCGAATAACTCCCGAAGTCCGTGCATACCTTCACAATATCGTTGTTTTCATGAGACTACATCGTGCTGTTGCAGGAGGTATATCGGCGATTGCTACTCGCCATTTCAGTACCCTGGTTAGGTGAGTCCAGCTTTTCCTATGGTTCTACTGCTACTGGAAAGGCAGTGGTTTGGTGGTTGCTCTCTGCATTGAATCTTTGATCTGATAATAATTGCCGCAGGGCTCTTGCACCGCTTCACGGCCTGTCACACGTCTCGCCTTCCCTTGTTGCCCTTGCGGCGCGCAAAATTTATCCTCACAGAATAAGGCTTACAATGCCTGAGAATGAGCGGAGCATGCAATGGGGAAGCTCAGTGGAAGCTGTGAGGGCACTGCTAGATGGTATTACAGTTGGTGATGTGATAGAAGAGGTATTGCAAACAGTGGAAGTACCGTTGTAAATACTCATAAGCCAAAAGACGGTCGTCACTGCAGAAAATCTAGCTTCATGGAGGTGTTTTGGGGTCATCTCTTTTATTAATAACAAGTGAGATGCTTTTTAGACCTTATAATAGCATTAGTCTTATTCGGGATCCCTAAGACGGACTTGCTCGTTTACGATCATCAAGGTTAAGGTTAGCCAATGAAGCTTTCCTAGGCAGGGAAGCTCGCGAAAAAGGCCCTGCAGGTTAGATCTTCCGACCGAGGATAAGGAACCTGAGATCTCGATCGAGGTTTACCAGTCTATGCATGCATGTCCCTATCCCTGGCGTCCACGGAGTAGGTGGTCCGTGCAGAACACCAAATCCAAACAACGCGCACAATCGATTGCGCTGATCTAATTGGCATATTCTTATCGATAACGCATGGACAAATTTCAGCGAGTTAAGGGATGTTTGGCAAGGTTCTACAAAAATTATTACAAATACAGAAGCTGGTGGTCTTCTGAACGATAGACTCTCGTTTCCACCGAAAGAAGTCAACGAGAATTCCGACATCTATTTCTTATTCATCATTAGTAATTACATTAAACCAGAGTACATAGAAGCATATATTGCCCATGTAGCACTCATTCGGAGCCAATCCCTGGCTTCTTCACTCGATTAAGAGTAGGAAGCCCCACCATTCTTTGACGAAACGATCTACTCCTCCCTTCAAAGGCATTCGCGCCTATCAAGCCACAACCCCACACTTTCAAGACACTCTCTGCCTGTAGCCGTTTTTATCTGAGGTCTGCTACCTTTTCAAAATGGATAACGCTAATACCGGCCTGGGAAAAGTACCAGAGATTATAACTGGCAACGAGGTAATAAGCACGAGCGACTGCCCGCACGTAAAGCTAACAACCACCCTGAGAACGATGGAGACTCCGGGGATTATGGGGATATGAGCGCTAGTGATTCAGATGTTCAACAAGCTCTAGAGGTTCGTTAAAAAAAATCCCCTTGCCCTCTTTCAGTGACTGAGCGCAGAGCTGCAGGTAGTCTTCCAATCAGACAATATCCATCGCCGCAAATCCTCCCTTGTCCCGTCGAATGCAAGACCTCAGAATGGCCGCAAGCACACCAATTGCTTCGTACACTCTCTTCTCGATGAGAACAATGGGATATACGTGCCCAGTCACAATGCGAGTTATAAGGGACTGGCCCAGGAGCGGAAGGTTGACAAAGATCCAGATGGTTTCCTCGACGCAGGCCATCAATCGAGGCTTCTTACAAAGAAGCAGATAGCCGACATGGCATTTGGTATACGGGAATTCGCTAAACGGCTTGCACACATACGGCTCAAAATCAACGTGCAACATGTGTTCCTCCTCGCGAAAGCGCATGATGCGACCTTGATCGCGAATACCCGAGAGGTAGCAGAGTGGTTATTGACAAGAGATCAACCCTACAAGGTGTAAGCGCTCATGCATACCTAAAATATTAACTAATGTGGCTTGTCTCATGTTTTTTCTTAGCTATGTAGAGGATACACTCGAGCATAATAAGGTATTCGACGCAGAAGGCCTTCTTGCTTCAGACAACTCTTTTGAAGGCCGATTAAAATTCTGGACAAGCGAACTCTGCGCTAAAAGGCCTCAAGCTTTTGATATTGTCCTTGCGGTACGTAGTTCTTCAATCCGATATGCCTGCCCGGGGGGTTGACAAGTCGTCAGCTGGGAGGTGATGGAACCGTACTCTACGCCAGTTGGCTATTCCAGCGAGTTGTACCCCCTGTTCTCGCCTTCTCTTTGGGTTCGCTGGGGTTTCTCACCAAATTTGACTATGATAAATTTCCAAGCACGTTGTCAAGGGCGTTCCAAGAAGGCATAACTGTTAGCCTACGACTTAGATTCGAAGCAACAGTAATGCGATCGCAAGTTCACAATGGGGACAGCGCTCGAGACTTGGTCGAGCAACTCATTGGAGAGGAAAGTGAAGATAACCATACGCACAAGCCCGATGGTACGCACAATATTCTTAATGAGGTTGTTGTGGACCGAGGGCCAAATCCAAGTACGTGCGAAGCCCTGGTTTCCAGTATATGACTGATATCAAGCTCCCAGCGATGTCAACTATTGAGCTCTTTGGAGACGACGAACATTTCACCACGGTCCAAGCAGATGGTATATGTGTTTCGACTCCAACTGGATCTACAGCGTACAACCTAGCAGCTGGCGGCTCTTTGTGTCATCCTGATAACCCAGTCATTCTTGTCACAGCTATATGTGCACATACTTTATCATTCCGCCCTATCATCCTTCCGGACACAATAGTTTTGAGGGCCGGCGTGCCATATGATGCACGGACGAACTCTTGGGCTAGCTTTGATGGGAGAGAACGGTAAGAGCTACCTTAGTAACCGTAGTAAACCGTCCGTACTAACTGTAATAAGCGTTGAGCTCCGGCCTGGAGACTATGTGACGATCTCAGCCTCTCGATTCCCATTCCCAAGCGTCTTACCCTTGGAGAGGAAGAGCAAGGACTGGGTCGACAGCATCTCTCGGACCCTAAACTGGAATTCTAGACAACGTCAGAAGGGCTTTAAGGAATGGAGTTAATATGCTTGGTTATGTAGACATGACCTTCATAGATCTGAGCATGGTGCCCTCTCTTCAACACGTTATTATGCATATGGTTGGAGAAGCAGCAGACGCATCCCTAATTAAATTGGCGGCCGATTGAATACACGAGAAGATAATGTGTTTTGCAAGGAACCAAGACTCAAGCATGATTGGCATTTTGGGTTCTTTAAGCCTAGCACCTAGAAGACGAGTAAAGGATACTAATGACAAAGAAGCAAATGATATACTCACAATTTTGAAGTGACTTTAACCTTTATTTACGCAATACCAAATATTTGATGTATTATTCTCTATCGAGACTCTAATAACCCTTGGGAACAATTTACCTGTGCAAGGCCTTTTCACAGCCAATGAAGAATTCCTAACGTTACGCCACCTTCAAGGCTCCATATTCTGACTTCATGGCCAACCAGATTATGATGAGAACGTCAAATCCTAAATTTTCGCACACTTGGCCATCGGACTCAAAGTTCCGCCCCGATGTCCCAAACCTCTAACCCACCATACAAAATGGGCCGCACGGAATCGACCATCGGCCTCGCGCCGCAGGCCCATCGCAAAGACGTGCGCGCAAAGCAAGTCCGCTCCATCATCAACAAAACCATCCCCGCGCTTCTAGCGTCGAATGCGCGCGCGAGGCGAGGCGTCGAAGAGGCGTCGCTAATAGTGGATCCGCCCGCGCTGGGTTCCAGGGACGAGCAGCAAGCGGAAGGGGCAGCCGAGAGACGGGACGGCAGGAAGGGGAAAGGAAAGGGGAAAGCCAAGCCAAAAGAAGAGGTTTCCGAACAGCCTTCAACGCCGCTGCCAGAGAGGCAGGACATCAGGATCCGCATCCGGGTCACGGACACGCTGACGGCCGCGCGCCTCCTCTCCCACCCCGCTCAGGACGCCGCGGGGGCGGAGAAAAGCGCCCACCGCAAGAGCTCGAGTGCGAGCGCTCCGAACCCCGTCGTCCTGAATATGGCGTCGCCGCTCCGCCCTGGCGGCGGCGTGCTCAACGGCGCTACGAGCCAGGAGGAGTTCCTGTGCGCGCGCACGACGCTGTATCCCAGCCTGCGCGAGCCGTTCTACCGCCTCCCGGAGATCGGCGGCGTCTTCACGAAAGACGTGCTCGTGTTCCGCGACGCTGGGAGCCTGGAGGAGCCGGAGCTGGGGGTTAAGGAGCGCTGGTGGGTTGACGTGATCACGGCGGGGGCACTGCGGTTTCCGGATGTGGAGGAGGGGGAGGGTGGCGCGATGAGGTTTTCCAGCGCGAGGGATAGAGAGGTCATGGAGAGGAAGATGAGGGCTGTGATGAGGATTGCGTGTGCGAAGGGGGCGAGGAGGATCGTCCTGGGCGCGTGGGGTTGCGGAGCGTATGGGAATCCGGTTTCGGAGGTTGCGAGGGGGTGGAAGAAAGTTATTCTGGGGCCGGAGGAGGGGAAGGGAGGTGGGAATAGGCGGAAGAAGGGGAGAGGTAATGCTCAGGGAGAGGTTTGGGACGGTGTGGAAGACGTTGTGTTTGCGATATTGAACAGGAAAATGGCGGAGGAGTTTGCTAGGTGTTTTGGAGGTGGTGTAGTTGCCGAAGGTGAGCTCAGCAAAGAGGAGGGTGGAGGGTCCGAGGAGGGTCAGGAGGATACTGAGGTTATTGAAGAGCTGAATAGCAAGATCAAAGAGATGGAAGCACAAATCACGCAAGTATGGAACCCGGACTTGAAAGCAAGGTTGGAGACGGTGCTGTTGGGCTTGAGACGTGAGTTGGCCGACAGGGGGGGGATTGCTGATGAAGAATCTGCTGAAGAGGTATCCACTAGTACGGACAAAGAGGATGAGGCCAATGACGAGGATGATGAAAATGACTTTTACGCCATGAGTGACGACGGAAGTGAAGAGGCTGCAGGCGGAGTAGCTGTTCCAAAAGTACACTGGCGGTCCAAAAGAACGTCGGTCTCGACAAGCCCCTAGCTGCCAAAAGTTCCCCTGAGCGATTATATAGACAGGCATTTTGGTTTTTCTAAAAGACATTTCAAGCTCTCTATGAATGATGATTGTGGCTCTTAATCCAATGAACTCATAGACTGTTGTGCGGGTGTGAGAAATTCGAAACAATATTATTTAGTCTATGTAAACGGTACATGCTATATATACCAAGGCTATTTGAAACATGGAAACACTAAATTTCAAAAGACGAGAATTTGACTTCACCTACTCCTGCGCAAGCAGCTCGAGGTAATGTCTGACAACACTCTTGACCTGCTCTGCGTAGCTTTGATGCTTAAACCCAAAAGTTTTCTCCGTCTTTCTATTATCATATCTGAGGGGAATGCTTTGGATCTTTCCGTTGTTGGGCAGAAGACCCTTTGCTACAGCCTCTGGGAATTCCCTCGCAACAATTTCGGTAGCATCCTGCCACGTAGTCCCGTCAAAAGTTCCTTCCGGATTGTAGGAGACGATAAAACTCTCGTTGCCCGGGACGGTGGAATCGAGGGCTAGAACGTGTACGCGGGCCACATCATCATTATGGACGCTGAGACCAGGCGTTGGGTAAGGTGCATCATTACCCAGAACTACGCGGAGCGGCACGGCGTTAGTTCCAGTCATAACGTTTTGGCTCTTAGTTACCAGGTCATCACGGCCGATGATGTAAGAAGGATGAATATGCACGACGTTGAATCGAGGTTGCTGGGTGGCCATCCATTTCTCCGTCTCGTTAAGCGCTGTGACCTTTGAGGCTGCGTATGCTTCAAGTTCATTGGCAAAGGGCCCAGCAGGTGTCGCTGTGCGGGTGGATGCTTCTACAACGTAGTCGGGCTTTCCCATGAAGTCGGCCGCTGGTACTTGTGCGACAACTGAGGAAGTGATGACAATGCGGGACACGGTGTCCGTCTTCAGAGCAGATTCTAGCATCCCAATCGTTCCATTCACTGCAGGCGTAATCAACCTCTCTTGGAACTCCTCGGGGGTGGTTTGTCCATTGGTGATGGGCGAGGCGATATGAATAACGTGGTTCACAGCCTTGACAGCCTCATCGTAAGCCCCGGCGACGGTAAGATCTGGCACGATGATGAAGGAAAGCTGAGAGGAGCGGTTCAAAGCCTTAAACATAGGGTTTGAGAGGATTGTGTTTGCTTTTGACTGGCTGCGGACAGCTGCACGAACCCGATAACCAGCCTGAAGTGCAAAGATCAGAGTACGGAAGCCGAGATGGCCAGTCACGCCAGTAATTAGGACGAGATCGCTGGACATGGTGACAGTTTCGCTCGAGGCAATTTTCAAAGATACTGGGAGTTCGGAATTGGTATTTGGTTGTTTTGGATAGCAGTGTGAAAGGTTCAAATGCTTATCCCTTAACACGTCAGCGTCCATCTAGAATCTGGTCCATGCGCGGAACAAAACACCCAGCGAACGCTGACGACGCATTTTGGGTGTAAAATATGTCAGATTCCGTTCTGCAGAAAGGACGAGTGTTAATTACCTTATATTGAGCGACTAAACTCCAAGGAATAAGCTATACAGATCGTTTTATATGTGATTTTATAAATATCACCAGCCTTATATTCCTGAGCACGACGATTCGATTCAGTTAATTTAATTGGCTAGTCCTTATCGATAACGGATGGACGCGAACTGACGTGTTAAGGGATAGGTCTGAATATGAGGAAGCTGCTTGTGACTGGAAAGATACACTTAAGTATAATATGGTTTCGGGGAGAAGATGCTCGAAATGCTGTTGCGTTCAACGATCAGGTTTGTGAGTGTGGAATTCCAACATATCTCAACCCCATTATATACTTCCTCGATGGTCGCGCTCATGTTGGACTTTAAACTTTCTTGCTTCCTCATCCTGAATAGAATGACGAAATGGCTGGCACAGTTGCTTGCAAAGGTTGCAGTTTAGTGTTCCGCCCGAATAATAAATTGAGTTGCCGAATATTTCCTTGTGAGGACAATGGGTGTAGCATTTTGGGGCTTTTGGTTAGGGGTTTTTGTGGTTTGTAAGCTGATTAGTTTGTTGTTGCAAGGCCAAGCATTTTCCGATTAGTTACTCTTCATCATGCGTCATCGCCAAGGTCGCTTCCCGTAGGTTGGCACGTACCTCCTTCGTCTATTCCTTTTCGATAAGTTACCTTTCTCAAAGACTTCTCCGTCTTGTTATGGTATCGTGCTGCAATGCATTTACGACCTTCCTCGTGTTATTCTATTCTGTTATTCGTCACTTTTATAGAGTAGCATTACAACAAAGAGGAGAATGCGGCACGTTCCTCAGGATTACAACCCAATTTCAGTTAGTGTTTGAGGTTGAAGATCTACTAATCTCAAATTCATCTCTCCTCACATAGGCTCGCTCAATTCGATAGCCAGAAAGCCTCAAAGGTATCTAATCACTATTATCTCCGCTGTCGGGTTAGGTGCGGGGCTAACAAGGCGAATGACATTTGTAAGCATCAGGCCTTATCAAAGGAGTTGAAGGAGTCACTAGCATTTTTTCCACGTGCATGGTGGGATTCTAGCAATTATGTATGGGCAATTGTGGAGCATGGCGCATTCTCCCTTCGCTGGTAGGCCTGATTATCGTGCTAAGTCGATCTAGGAAGGATTGGTACAGACAACAATCTCTCCTGCTCTGTTGCATTCTGCGTTGTCTACTCGCATTCCTCGTATCGCATGGCATTGCACCATCCTAGTCATTATAAAATCCGATTTCTTAGAAATACAACTTTATCACATGAAGCCAATAGCGAAGAACAGGACCCTATATATTTTCCAATTATGTTACCTCTCACACCCCTTACTCTTAACAACACCAACTACTCTTGCACTCCATTCATCACAAGAGAAGTTGCATACGCCGATACCATCATCGTGGTACCGCGCTCCAATATATCGATTATTCACTCCGCGATATAACACACTAAGGAAGACACAAGAACGCACCATGACTACCTCGTTAGCAAGGTCAACCTCGACCTCCAACGCAGATCTTGTTTCCGAATTCAAAGGGGATGACACGAAAGACTCATTCCCTGACCTATCAGACTTGCCAAAAATCGATGCTGAAAAGGGGTCATTAGAGGCACCCAAAGAGGATTCTCAGCCGATTCCAGGATCGCAATACAACAACTGGCAATGGGTAGCTGTCTTAGCAGCCATTTATTCATCTGCATTTCTTTACGGCCTCGACAATACCATCGTTGCAGATATACAAGCTGCTGCCGTTGAAACATTCGGAGAAGTAGAAAGGCTCGGATGGTTAGGTATTGGTTTTCCTCTTGGATCAATCGCCACTATCCTATCCTTGTGGGTTCCCCGAAGACCATTTATAAAGGTTATGTGGCTGATAAATGGGGACAGGAGTAAAGCATTCGCCATCTTCGATGTCAAGTGGTATGATAATATCTACTTAAGTCTGAAATGCTTATGCTAACTACGGTAAAGGCTGTACCTCGGTAGCCTTATCATGTTTGAAGCAGGCAGCGCCCTTTGCGGAGGAGCACCGGTATGTAGAAACAGTCTTGGGTTTGTCAAGGTTATTGAGCCGTAGAACAATATACTGACAAAAGACATAGTCTATGAACGCTCTCATTGTCGGTAGAGTTTGGGCAGGCGCAGGTGGTGCAGGAATGTATCTTGGGTAAGTAGATCAAAAATTTTATTTAATAGAATAGAGAGTAACGTCAGTTTCCAGTGTATTGAATCTCCTTTCTGTCAACACAACGATGCAGAAACGGTCTCTTTACATGAGTGGCTGTGGTGTCTTTTGGGGAATTGGCTGCATTCTAGGTCCTGTCATCGGTGGATCGTTCTCTGACAGCTCTGCCACCTGGAGATGGGCGAGTTAACCTCTATCTAACCTGTCAAAACTTGCCTCTAACTAAAGCAACAGGCTTTCTACATTAACCTGGTACTGTTCGCAATATTCATCCCGGTTTATATCTTCGTTCTTGACTCCTATCAGCCTCAACCAAATGTATCCTTTGGCGAGAAGCTTAAGCACATCGACTGGGTTGGAGTTGTTCTCAACGCCGCGGTGTATTGCACATTCGTCATGGTCTTCACGTTTGGTGGGGCAACATGGGCCTGGAATGACGGCCGTACGATTGCCCTGTTCGTGGTTTTTGGGGTAGTTCTCATGGCCTTTGTCGTAACGCAATACTTCTCTTTCCTTACGACACCTGCGAACCGCCTATTTCCTGGTGACTTCCTTCGCCACAGAAGTTTGATCCTCCTATACATCTCTCAAGCCTGTGCGGCGACTTCCCTTTTCATTCCAATTTACTGTAAGCCCTCATCTTCTTCCGTTCAATTCCACATTGGCCTGCTAACCCTCCCCTAGATATTCTGGTCTTCTTCCAGTTCACCCGTGGTGACAGTGGTGTGGAAGCGGCCGTGCGCCTCCTCCCGTTCATTATCATCACTATCTTCTGTACGATGCTTAATGGCGCACTGATGCCAAAAGTCGGCTACTACATGCCGTTCTTTTTCATCTCCTCCGTCTTCATGACAATCGGTGGCACAGTTATGTACGCCACCATAACACCGTCCACCTCCAACGCCACAATCTACGGATACTCGGTTCTCATGGCCATCGGCGCCGGCTTGTCCCAGCAAGCCGCCTACTCTGTAGCTCCAGCAAAGGTTGCCCCGAACCGTGTGCCAGACGCAGTCGGATTCATCAATGCGGCACAAATTGGTGCCATTGTTATCGCGCTTACCATCACCTCGACCGTGTTCCAGAACGTGGGATACCGACACGTGGCCGCTGCACTGAAAGGACTTGATTTCACATCCTCGGATATCCATGCCGCCTTGGCCGGAGCTAAGAGCGCGGTGTTTGCGTCAGCGCCCGAAGAAGTGAAGGCGAAGGTGGTTGAGGGGATCGTGAAAGCGATCTCTGATGGGTATATTCTAGTCATTGTGGCGGGCGCCTTTGGGCTAGTGTGCTCGTTGTTTTTGAAGAGGGAGAAGCTATTTATGGAAGCAGGGGCTGGAGCATAACGTTATGGGAAGGTGGCAGCATTCTTAGGCGTATTAAGTGATACCGTGGATAGAGTGGCTGGGGGGAAAGGTAGACACGACAGGTGTGGATGATGTCAAACTGGCTGATAGAAAAATCCTGACGCGATAGAGCGGGATAGATACAGGTACGAGCATTTAGAAGGCGCTAGGAGGGTGGCTGATTGAGATAGATAAATAATTCTTAGTAACTCTGTTAACTTGTAATATTATGGCGGTCTTTATACACATTCCTGCTATTATGGGTTACGCCGGCATGTGTTATAGCATCTATTCTGATCCTACTCGAAAGGATTCGTCGGTGGAAGCGCACGTAAACAATATACCTTATTTTGCTGCTATATATCATATAGTACCTATCTTATATACTATACAAATAATATAAACCGGCGATTAGTATATAAGCTATAAGACATGTTATAGACAAAATGGTATATACCCTATAACTTAACTCCCTCCTACTTATTAATATAAGACGTATATCTAGCTCCTATATATAATAGGACTGGCACTAGTATATAGCCCTATATTTTAAGCCTATTAATTAACTTAGAGTTAGGAGAATATTAGTATAATCTAGCACTCTAGTACTTACTAGCTTAGCTATCTAAACGCCTCTATACCTATAATAGCTCGCTAATAAATTTTTTATAGGTAATTAACGTTCTATTCTTGTTTTCTAAGTTATTTAAAGCCTCTAATTTTAGACCTATATATACTTTTATATAAATCTCTTTACTTTTTAATATTTTTAGTCTTTTAATTTATCTGAGTTAAGGTTAAGGATACGGTATATAGTTAATTAAAGATAGTTATATACTTAGCTTTAAGAACTGTTGGTCATATAGGGTGACTCACCAATAACGACTACTTGAGTAGGGTTACAGTGATGTTGGTTGATAAGCTTCTTGTTTAGAATGAGGGAGGGCGAGGAGCTTAAGGCTCCTCGCCACGCTAGTGCCGCGGCGTCATGTGATGACTCCTTGCCTCATTCCCGACACTGGCAACTCTTTTTTTGTGGTTGCCATTTATATATAAATACTGCTTGACTAGCGTAACAAATACCAATTCTCCTTACTTACTATTGCCATTGTAATATAAGTCTCGCTATCCTAAAAATTGCCTCTTAGCACGTAGTGCTTTCTTGCTTAGAGTCGTGAGTGTATATTGTGTTAGGGCCGCTAAGGCGCTAGTTGTAAGCGGGCTAATAGCGATTTTCTATCCTGGGGATGGAAAATCCTGATTGGCTGGGTTAAGTCAGGGTCTGCAAAATCTGGCTAATTAGACAACTTTAACCGGCGGTTAAAGTTCCTGGACATCTTAAGACCTTATGTGACTAAGAAATTTCTAGGGACTCCCTTTTGACCTAACCTTTAACTCGTATACGTAGAGTGTTTGTGTCAATAAACGTCTCTAGTGCCTTATTTGGGTTTACCTTCGTTATCGCATCTGCCGGGTTATCTTAGCTATTAATCTATTAAATCTTAAAGAGTTTTTAACGCTTATAGGATTGTTGAAGTGCTATAATATTAATTATAAGGCGCTTTTCCTTTGTGGTACCGAGCTTAACTAAATACTTATAGAGGGAATATAAGTCGGTGTATATGATTATAGGGATAACGGGAAGTGTAAGTCGATCTATAATTATCTTTAGGGTAGTTCCAATTGCAATTGCTATATTAACTCCGCTAACTATTCTATATATCTCTAACGCTAGAACGCTCTAAGTAACGCGCTTGCTCTTAGTTAAGCTCTAATAGATAAGATTGCCGTAGATTGTGAAGTTATTCTCTCTAATAGATTTATTTACGATAATAATCTTATATCCTAGCTAGGAGCTAAAATCTTTATTATTTACGAACGATTTATTAATAAATATAAAGAGCTTAGTGGTGGAAAGATTAACAGGTATATAGAGTAGTCCCTAATTAAGATGGTTTATTTACTACATCGGCAAAATATGGTACCCTTTCAATGGCCTCAATGGCTGGTGGTTGACGCAATTGGCGCGCAGTTGAGGTCATTTGGCAACTCGACCGAC
>Ga0307515_10005174_pt1 | contig 26517 bp, 20 predicted proteins | sample 17_EM_MG_FD_194513 | JGI IMG/M metagenome (GOLD analysis project Ga0307515, IMG submission 194513) | Populus trichocarpa ectomycorrhiza microbial communities from riparian zone in the Pacific Northwest, United States - 17_EM | ecosystem: Host-associated > Plants > Roots > Unclassified | place... | reverse complement strand
CTCGGTGACCTTCTCCCACGACTCGACGTGGCTGGCGTCGGCGTCGGCGTCGACGTCGAACGACGGGACGGTCAAGATCTGGGACACGCGCAGCGGCGAGTGCCTGCAGACTCTCAACACTGGCCGTGCACTTTTCAACATATCATTTGATGTCACAGGCTCATGTCTTCACACCGAAATTGGTGCTATTATTATCAATACATCCTCAGTTTTAGAACCAACGACGACTACTACAGAGCCTCAGCATCTTCAGTATCAACGCGCGGCCTTGAGTTCAGATAGAGCGTGGATAATATACAAGTCACAGAAGCTAGTGTGGCTACCCTCAGAGTACCGGCCGTCATGTTCAGCTGTGTCTGGAAACACAATCGGCGTCGGCGTCGGATCGGGAAAGGTATGGATATGCAACTTTGAGCTTGACGAATCTTAAGGACTTAGGGCATCTTCATAAAGGGACATTGATAATCTAATTCATACTCTCTACTTCTTTTATCTCTATTTCATAGAGGGGTCTGGGGGTAAGCTTATATATATAGTTAACTATTTTGCCACGTCGAATTTTCGAGAACCATCCCAGCCGATGACAAGATGGCTTAGGCCTTGTTTGGTTACTTTTTTCTACCTGTGAGATTCCACCGTTTCGACCACCAAAATTCGACCTGTTCGAATCTGTGACGCCGAATAGCTCCAATTGTAAGCGCCACTAGTTGATGCCTTGCAGGGGTGTAAAATGAACAGGTGGATGTGGTAGAATCGCTGTAAGCTCACTGCTCTAAAGCGAACAGACGAAAAACCTTCAACAAATCGGGCAGGATAGTGCATAGATGGACCAGATTAACGTCGAAACGGCTTGGCAGGTGTTGAAAAGTACCTCGAGAGGTACTTTTCGATTTTCACCTGTTCGACAACCTTTTCGCGGCCAAGACTTAGAAATCGCGCACTATATACTACTTTGGGCCGCAGAATCGCGGTAGACGCGATGAAGTCGAAACGGCCGTTTCGAGCCTCAAGTTCAGCTGCCAAGCTATTCGAACAGGTTGATCTACCAAACGGAAGGCCCAAAACTGTTCAATTTTTGACCTGTTCGATTTATTTGACCTGTTCGTTCCATTTCGAATTTTTGGTGGTCGAAACGGTGGAATCTCACAGGTAGAAAAAAGTAACCAAACAAGGCCTTACCTGTAAGGATTTGCACGCTAGTCTTGCGGGAGGCAGACGAACACCCGCAGGGAGGACGGCCGGGCCGCTCCGGCCACACCCTTGTTTTCGTGGCGTATCCCTTTACCCGTCGATTATGGCGCAACGTTATCGATAAGGCTGCGGCCAATGAGAGGCTCTGATTCCTTCCGTAATGAGAACTGCAGCTCTGTCAATGCCTCGTGTACATGTACAGCTCAGCACGGTGTTCCTGCACGGGCCTGAAAACTGGCCCGAGCGTTTCCCACCAGCGGGTTAAGGGATAGAATATATATACATACATTTTCGTGGCGTGCACCCAGACATATTTGAAAGTCTCTTAAAAAGGACACGTTGCCGATAGCAAGGCCGGTTCGGGTGCCCGTAATGAGGCACCCGAAAATTAATCAAATTTGGTTTAGCGGACGATGAACCCTAGTCTGGAGCGAGCAGCTGCAAAAAGCCAGCACTTGGTGTACCTACGGTATTAATAAGTACCCACGATATTAATAAGTACCTAAAGTAGGAGTACCTATAATTACGGGGAGCACCCATAATGGAAGGAAGCACCTAAACGGCGAAAAAGCATTTCATTCACTCATTTTAATACCCAACTCCCTCTCCACCCCAAATCACAAGCCCAAACCGCCTCATAACCCAAGGCACACCAAGCTTCCAACATCCCACGCCACATTATCTACAAAGCACCATTCATAATATCCCTCAACACGGGCCTGGATCCCAAAATCCCCCTCTTCCCCGCCATAACAACTTTCTGCGGACTCCGCCTCCCCGTCCTCAGCACATCCGGACTTGACTTCAGCGCCTGAGACCGCCTAGCCTTCCTGCTATAGCCATTCCCCACAATCTCGCCCAACGCCTTCCGCTTTGTCGGCGACGGCGAGGGACTAATCACAATAATCTCCTTCTTGCGCGACCTCGGCGTCAAGCTGAGCCTCTCCTCACTCCGCATGGTCGGTCTCTTCACACTCCACTGTGTGGCATCGGTCTGCGTGAGGCCGTCCTCGAAGGCATGGCCCTCGACGCTCTCGGGCGTCAGATCCATAACCCAGTCGTTGCCGCGACACAGCTCGATCAGATCCTTCAGCAGCTCGTTCGAGGCCAGCGTCTTCGCGCTGCCGACGATGACGAGCTTGGACCTTGCGCGGGTCAGCGCGACGTTGATTCGGCGTTGGTCTTTGAGCAGGTCGCCGACGATACCATCGGTGTTGCTGCGTACGCAACTCACGAGGATGACTTCTTTGTCGCGCCCTTGGAATTTGTCGGCTGTGTGCAGCTCTACGGCTTGGCCGCTGTATTGGCCGCTGTTGAGTGTTTGGAGGGAGGACTTGAGAAGCGCGAGTTGGCTGCGGTAGAATGCCACAATGCCTACGTCGGTGGCGGGGACGCCGGAGTTGAGGAGAACAGTTGTAAGTTGCGTGATGAGACATGCTTCGTGGGTGTTGACGATGCGTGAGCCAGACGCGGATTCTAGTGCGGGACCGAGCAGGTCGGTGTTCAGAAAGATGACTTTGGATTCTGGTAATAAGGCACGGGAGAGCCAGCATGTAGGCAGTTCAGGGCCGGGACAAGCCAGGTGGAAAGGAGTTAACACGGACGTAGAGCGATGGTAGTAGTTGAGGCAGGCGATATTCGGGATAGCGAGACTTCGTGAGGCCACAGCCTCTGTACCGCACTTCAATCTCCCGGAATATATTAACATGTTTGAGAGAAGCATTACATCTGCGCACATGCGGTACTGATGCTCTAGCGTCACAACTGCTTGTGGATGCCGCTCGCTGAGTAGTTTAAAGAGTGATACGTCTAGCCCTTCAGCTGCAGCTTCCTTGTTTTGTACTAGAGGGGGCAGTTGAAAGTGGTCTCCGACGAGAACAAATGTCTTAGCCATACGGATCGGGCCTAAGCAGACAGGCAGTGTGATTTGAGAAGCTTCGTCAACGATACAGTAATCGAAGATTCGTCGGCTAAACAGTGGATGACCGATAGTGAGGCAAGTTGTTGCAACAACCGGTGGTGCTATCCATGATTTTTCAAGCTCTTCCACACTCTGCTTGGGTTCGACGGCTAATGTAGCAAAATCTCTGACTTCAGGGTGGATCTTTGAAGCAGCGCCAAGGCGCAAGATGCCAATGTTGTCATTGCGAATCTTGAGGAGAATATTATCGACGGCGGTATGTGTATAAGACGTCAGAAGTACGCTCTTACCCTTTGCAACAAGGGCGCGGATAATGTGTGCGATTGTTGTTGTTTTACCGGTACCTGGCATACCTAGAACGAGAGCGTAGTCTTGAGCTGACATGACCTTCTCAATCGCAGCCTTCTGATTTGAGTTCATTGACATCTGCGTTGAAGGAGTGGGAAGGGTGTAGGCGTTTGCGCTGGTCTTGAAGGCTGGTGCGTTTCGTTCGACAATGAGAGATCTAAGCTCCCTCGCTTTGAAGACGCTGTCGTCCATCATTTGGATCAAGTTATTACGAGCTGCCGCCATGCCATTGCTGAATTCGTCCTTGTCTAGGCGATAAAGTACTGGCTCTTCATCCTCTTGTGGCTGGGATTTCGCATGAGGGGAGCCCTCTTTGGAAACCTCCATTATGCCTGCGAATGCTTGGTTCTTTTCTGGGTCGAAGCCAAGCTGCTTGGTGCGGGCATTGTGTAGCCTCCTATCGACAGCAACGGTGATGCAGCGCTTGCGGACGTTCGTAACGTACCCGTTTGCGAGAGCAAAATGCCCTTTCTCATCTGAGATGACGATAGGTTCTCCGGTGATTAGTTGTGATTCCACAAAAGAAAATCCTGGAGGTGGTTTTTGCTTGACAAAAGTATAACTGTAGCGGTTGATTTTGGATCCGTCATTGGTTTCGAATGTGGAGCCAGGTTCAAGAATAACGTTGGAAAAGCATCGTCCCAATTTCTCTCGTTCGATACTGAGCATGGTCCACAGCTCTCTCCTGAATTTCATCATATCGGACTCCTCTTTTGTCAGCAACGTGTCCCATTTCCTCATGAACTCCTGATCAGAGGGCCTTAGGTAGCGGACAAGGTCGTCAAATCGCTCCTTTGCTTTCTTTGGCAAGATTTCCCCGGTGCCATCTTCAACGAGTTTATGATAGAGAAAACAAGACTCCTGAGCATAGCATTTATTACATTTATGGTCTTCTCTGAGCATCGGAGGCAACTCGAGTCTCTCTCGAACATAGCAGGCGAGCTCATTTCTTTTCATTACCATGTGGCGGATTTCGTGTCTTATAGCTGGTATGCGATTGATTTCGGACGTCTCAAGATAGTACAGAATACCATATGCGATTTCAACATCTGATGAGAAAGGTTAGAGGTGTTCAAAGTAAAGTATATAATTAACTTACCATATCGGTCAGACAAAAGTAAAGTGTACAGTGCTGTTTGGGCTCGATGCGATGAACTGGAACTATTTTTTCCTGTCTTGATTTCGAAGGGAACAGTAAGAACCCTCTCGCCTAAATCATCCTGCATGACTACTTGAACAGTTGCGTCAATGTTACCCTTCAGCCCATATTCAGGTGACCAAACATGTTCCTCAACGTCTAAGAGCTTATTTATGCTCATTATTGCCTGTCTGCCATTTCTATCCTTTACTATTGCATCTCTCTGATTTTCATGTTAGCATTGCATATGTGGAGGGAAGAAGGCACACCGACTTTTGGTTTGGCACGGACGAATATTTCGGCCCACGATTGCAACTCTGGGAGTTTGGATTTCAGGTGATCTAAAACTTGCTCGACAGAAGCACCAATCTCCAAAATAGTTTCAAATTTTCTTGGCAAAATATCCTGAATAGTGTTGTGGAGCCATTCAGAATCCCATCGGTTTGCCTTTAGAGCTTCTTGAAACAGTTCATGAAGAACAGTACCATAGAGCATTGGTGCATTAGCTCTGCTTGTTGCTTTTACACGATCCTGCAAGACGGCACGACGGAGACAAGAGAATGAGTCCGCGACAACTGTTGCAGAAATGAGATGATCCGGATGTAAGATGAGCATGCCGTTGGCATCATCGATGAGACATTGTCCAGTAGGCGTGAACTCGCCGATGACATGAACGAACGATCCTGGAGTGCACGGAGTGTCAAACCAAGACTGGCGAAGTGTTACAGCTTTAATCAATTTGGTCTTCTCCTGCTCAACAATCAAGACCTATTCAAAGAGTGAGAAATGATGAATTTTAAGGACCAAGGGCTAAGCAAACCTTCTCAGGATATTGATGGCCTCTATCGCTCTGATAATGGCCTTCAGTGACTAGAGTAACGAGATAACGTTGAATAGCCCGGGCGGTCCTTTGACTCTTCAATTACTTAGTCATATTCTTAGACGGACGAGATTGATAGATACATACAGGAGCTTGGCTAGCCGCACTTGCATTGTAAGCCTGCGTTGCCACAGCTTCAGCCGCAGCAAATTGTTCAACATCGATATCATCGCTACCAAACTCGTCATCGGAACATCCATTAGCGTCAAAATTTCCTACAGCCGCCGGTGCAGGTGTGTTTGGTAGTGAAATAACAGCCTTGGTCCTTGGAGAGCCTTGAGCTCTTGTCGGTGTTAATGCTGGTCTGCTATCGTACAGCGAGGCGAGGTTCTCTAGGTCTGCAGCAAAGTTATCCTCATCTCCAAGACCAAATTCATCATCACTGCCAATAGAATCATGCTTCATCGGCTGGGCTGTGATAGGTGGATTCTGAGTATTAAGATTTTGAATCGAGTTGACTGGAATGCCTGCGTCGACGGTCGCAGAGACATCAGCTGTACAATCTGCAATCTCAATAGCCTCGACCATATCCATATCAATATCGCCATCTCCAAATTCAGATGAATTTGTCGACTCTTCCTTTTCTATACTGCCATGCTCGTTGTCTGTGGTTGGCTCTCGAGGTTCCTTGGGGCTGAACGGCGGTTGGAAGTCTTCAACGTCTTTCATATGTCCATGTGCAAGTCTTTGTAAAGGAGATGCAGAAGGAGCCTCGTGAAAGTCTCCGGTTTCGGGCAAAGGGGAGGAGCTTGACGGAAGGCTTGACGCCTTTTGCTTGGGTGGTTTTGCGAGAGTCTCTTGTATCCTTTCGACAAGTAATCCAACTTTCGATAGCTTGGATTTCCCGTGCGGTTGTTCATCGGCGGTGCTTCGAACTCCGAAAACGTCCTCTCCATCCTCCCTGAATACACCTCTAGTTTTCCTCCTCTTCGTTGCTGACGTTGGCCATTCTAGCCCGCAGCTTGCCCATCGGCGGAGTCCACTTACACTTCCAGCAGTCGCTGATGAGTGTGGAGACGATTCGTTGATGAGACGCGCAAACGCAATACCCTTATTTGTCGTTGGAGTACCATTATTACCGGCATTTACAGTGTAACGATTCCATAATTCAGCTGCCGGATCCGCCTGAGGAGTCTTCAACATCTGTTGCATATTTTGGAGGTCAAATGACTCATTGGCAACTAAGGAGGGAGAGGACTCTGTTTGAGATGGCCCAAGCGGAGAAGAGCTCCTTGCACGCTTCTTGCTCCTCCGTGGTGCAGGCGTTGCCGTAGAATTGGAACTAGTGGGCGATTGTGCCATCTGCCAGCATAGTTGTTCTTCAGGAGATATATTGCGTGTCATAGCGCGTTTTGATCCATCTGAGTTCCCCACCAGGACCGCTAGCGGCAATCTTGTCGCTGGAGTCGAAGGAGGACATGCCTTTGATTGAGTGAGTTTAGGTGTTTGGTTCGTTTTTAGCGGAACAGAATCTCCTTGTGATTTTGGTATACCCTTTAAGTTTTCTGTTCCGAGCTCAATTAGCCGGTTCTCCTTGTCTGCATCGTTATCGTATTTGTCGGAAGCCGGTCTTCCCTCAATGAATTGGAAAGCTTTCAGTTTCGACTTGGTTTGGGTAGAAGCTGAGATCGGTGGGCCCGTCATGGTATCCTTTGTGGTATTGTTCGTTCGCGAAACATCGTTAGCACTACGCGTTCGGTGCCAATGTGGCCTTACCTAACGAATACCACAAATTAGCATTTTAAAGTTAATAATATTTTTGGGGGAATCAGAGGTACTTTCGGCTTGGGGTCTTGATCAAAGAAAGACCTCTGACGACTTGACATAAGGATGCGGGGAGAACTAGGACGTCGCGTCTAGCTACCAAAATCTGAATGAGGATGGTCGTGATGATGCTGGTCGACGCGTCGGGAAGATGCCATTAACAACACGGTCGCGTGGCTTATCCGGGCGCCAAGAAATTCGGCAAAAAGCAAAAGACCGATTCGGCATATCCCTTAACCCGTCAAAATTGGACCTTCTCTTATCGATAAGAATTAGACCAATCGGAGTGGTCGGGCAAATATAAAATATCCAATCAACAATAGTAGCGAATCTTTATCAATAAGAGAGGGCGCTGACGGGTTAGGGGATAGAAAACAATTATGATAATCTACACAGAAGACATATGTCGCTACAGACGGTTGTACGTCCTTCAAAGCTTTCTTAGGGCACGAATTGAAGGCTGGCGGCTTTCCTGACGTGTTCGTTTTACTGTCTGGAGAAAAGAAAATCTTGGAGCGTCTAAGCTTGGACCTCATCCCACGAGCTCCCACGCTTAAGCCTTCTTCCCCAGCTTTTGCTGTCTCGTGCAGCGGCATGAAATAACTTTTCCTTCTTCCCCCCCTCGTAGTCGCATTCCTTCACTCTTTCACGTCCCGGGAAATAGTCAGCGCAATGTCTTCCGACAAGCCGCTCCCGTTTGTATACCAGTTCGCGGCAGGTGGGTGATTCAATTGCGAAAGAAAGCCAGAGACATGCTTACCCAACAATAGGTGCCGTGGCTGGTGTGTCTGAAGTAGGCCCGTTCTAACTCAGGATGAACACATAGAATGATATGTTGATATGCTGATATTCAAATGGCAACTAGATTTTGGTTATGTACGAAGGACTCCCCCGGCATTTGTGTATCCTAATACTAACACAATCGCAAGGTACCCGCTAGACGTCGTCAAGACCCGAGTGTAAGAAGCCCGAAATGCGCCGCAAATGGTAAAGGCTGAACATAGAACAGTCAACTTCAAACTGGCAAAGGCGTTGGGGAAGACAGCTACAATGGAATGGTTGATTGCTTCCGGAAGATTATTAGAAATGAAGGGTGCGAGATAGATTCAATACTTTTGTGGTGACTGGACTCTAACAACCTTTTGTAGCTTCTCAAGGCTCTATCGTGGGATCAGTGCACCAATTATGATGGAAGCGCCTAAAAGGTAAGCCATTGCTCCAGGTCTTAATTACCGGCAACTGTAGGCTAACCTCCGCTTCAGAGCTACAAAGTTTGCCGCTAATGATGAATGGGGAAAATTCTATCGCAACGTGTTCGGCATAGCCAAAATGAACCAATCACTCTCCATCCTCACCGGCGCAACCGCTGGTGCAACCGAATCCTTCGTCGTCGTGCCCTTTGAACTTGTCAAGATCCGGTTACAAGACAAGGCGCAGGCACATAAATATACAGGCATGCTGGATTGTGTGCGCAAGATTATTACGCAGGAAGGGCCTTTGACATTGTATCAGGGTCTGGAGAGCACCATGTGGAGGCATATCCTTTGGAACGCCGGATACTTCGGCTGCATCTTCCAGGTGCGAGCACTACTCCCTGCAGCCAAGGACAAGAAGGGTCAAATCTCCAACGATTTGGTGTCTGGTGCTATTGGTGGCACTGTCGGAACAATCCTGAATACACCAATGGATGTCGTCAAATCTCGCATTCAAAACTCTCCCAAGATTGCAGGCAGCGTGCGAAAGTACAATTGGGCATGGCCGGCACTTGGGACGGTTATGAAAGAGGAAGGTTTTGGTGCGCTCTACAAAGGCTTCTTACCTAAGGTCCTACGGCTGGGACCCGGAGGAGGTATTCTGCTCGTCGTGTTCACTGGGGTCATGGATTTTTTCAGGAAAATGCGTGAGGACTAGACTCCTCGCGGCTCGAGGATTCGTCACCTATGTTTTTTTAAAGGATCTAGTGGTTGTAAGGCGTAGAGTGTACACTTGCAAATCGCTGCAAGCATGTAAAAGTAAAACAAACCGATCTCATGTGACGTAGTAGTCACATAGAATTCTAACATATCATTAGACCAAAAGCACGCATTCCCACCGGATACCAAGCCATTGCAGCTTGAGGATTGTTGGGTCAGATATCGGTTCTACAGTCGCCTTCGAAATCCATGACGGGTACTTTTACGCCCTGTCTAACCAGACATCCTTTGATGTGGAAGAGGTTGATTGGACGTCATTCTATCATTGTGTTCGCTTCCGTCTCGAGTATCAAAGCCCCAGTTCAGCATGAGCAAGCTTCAGAAGTAGGCGCAGCAGCAAGCCCGCTTGATATTCTCACGCACTCTCTCCCACTCCCTTTTCTAGCACTCCCTAGCCCTCCCTGATCCTCCTAATCCTCCATTACCCACCCCGGCGCTGCTCATACCCCTAGCTTCCCTTACTTCTTTTCATTCTAATCCTCATTTTTAAATCATTTCTATTCTTTAAATATGGCAAATCCCCAGCTTTCCGCCGAATCCATCTTCAACATTCTCCTCAACATCTTTAATCTCATAATCAACATGGGGATGCTGTGGCAGTATACTAAGAAAAGTGCGCCTTACAGTACGATATCACCATCGTAATACGGAAAGATCTTTACTAACTATCTGTCTCATCAGTACAACAAGCCCCAACGCCACCAGGAGCTTAGCATTATAGACTCAACGCGATTCAAACCCCTTTGGGCAGACACCTTCGCGTCAAGTTGGAAGGGTGTCCATAGTTTACAATGTCGTGACGGAGTAACTGGCAAGGTTGAGGGAAGAATATACGATCAAAACGGCCATCATTTTTTTATACGTTCATTGTGTGAACTATTACGGAGATTGATACCTGCACCGTTGGCGTTCTTAGTGTTCTGTATTCGGCAACCAACAAATACCAAAATGTGGAATTTTGGCATTTGTTGGTTTCCTTCTCGTCCAATCAGGCGAACGGAACTAACAATAGTCAATAGCTAAACTGGCGTGAAAGTTTTCGTACTCATGTCTTTCCAATATGGCCGTAACTTTGTAACCATTTCTGCCTCCGCTACGTCAATCTCCACCCACCCAATCCGCCTCATCCCACTGCCACCCAATCCACCAATACCCAAGCTCTTTCAACCACCACACTCCCCTATGCAAACACATCCGTAGCATACCTCTCATTCCTGATCCCTTCAAACCACTGCTTCGCCTCTTCAACACTCTTCTCCTTCCCCATCTCCTTCGCCCTCTCCAGCATCATGCGCAACGCCACATCCTTAACCGCATCACCGACCTCGCTGCTCCCACAAACAAAGCACTTACCGCCCTTCTCAAACAACTCCACCACTTCCTTGCGCTCCGCCCACAGCCGATCTTGGACGTACTTGCACCCGTCCGTCTTGTCAGGCTCGCGGCTGTACGCGCGCCGGACCTGCACCGCGCCCATGGCTTCCCAGCGCGCGAACTCGTCGGCGTAGAGGTCATCGCTATTCGGGGAGTGGCAGCCGAAGAAGAGGAGCGCAGGGGCGAGGACGCGCCCGGCGCCGAGCTGCGCGGCGCGTTCTTGGATGAAGCCGCGGAAAGGAGCGAGGCCTGGGTCTGACTGTTAATATATTTCCTCTGGCCCTTCATCCCCAAACTATGTGTAGAGGTTGCAAGGGAGAAATGGGGGCGGAGCACTTACCTGTTCCGGCAGCGATGCAGATGACGGGCACGTTCTCCGAGTCCTTGGGAAGGTGGAACGCCTGGTGTGAAAGGCGTACGGAGACATGAAGTTTGTCTCCCTTGGTGAGCTGAGATAGATAACTTGATGCCACTCCGACGAAGCGACCTTGACCACTCATTGCAGGCTGGTCGAGGACGGAATAGGTCAGTGTGACGTGGGATGGGTTCCAGAGAGGAGACGAAGAAATTGAGTACTGGCGGACTCGCATAGGTGGCTGCATTTGCAGGAACGGGCCGAGTGGAAGAGAAACTGAGGGGAAACGTTCCAAGAGGTCTAAGACGGAGACGCGCCTCGCGCTGATTTCTTCGGTAAACGCGGCGCCAGAAAGGCGCGTGAGCTCGGATTTGATCGCTTCGTCTTTGGTGGCCTCTACCAGAGATAGAATGTTGCGCTTGCTTGCAGGCTGAGCAAGTTCGACATATGCCCCTAAGACGTCTGCAGCAGGAATTGGGAGATTAGTTGGTAACGTCGTGGGCCCAGCTGCTGCGATCGTCAACATGCTATCCCAAGCGAGACCAAAGTACTTCATAGCACGATGAACGTTCTCCTTTGGATTAAGAGGTAAGAGTGCAAGGTAGTCACCAGCCGAATATGTCATATCAGATGGCAGACTAATTTCGACATGTCTCTTCTCCGAGACTCCAGGAGCGGATAGAACTTTAGTGTTAACAACATGTGCTTCTCGTACATCTTGGCGTAAAGTAGACGAACGCGGAGATGAAACATCAACTTCAAGACTTGATTCGAAAGCTCCTTCGGCAGGCATATCTGATTCTCCGTATTGCTTGACCATTGCAGGCCAGAAAACTTGGTCCTCCCAAGTCTCAAAGTCGGTGAAGATGTCTCCAGCTGCCGCATCTGCTGCCCCAAGCGGTGCAATTCTTTTAGCTCCTCGCTTCTCAAAGAGCTCATCCACAAGCTTAGGGATTTTGTGGAAGGTGTGTGCCCAATCATGATGCCCGCACCCGAAGACTGAGTACGATACATTCTCTAGCTCAGATCCTTTTAGGGCTTCAAGCCAGTTGACAAAATGTGCGGCATTATCAGCGGGCTGGCCTTCGTAGGACGCGGTAGCGATAAATATTGGCTTGCTAGTGGGGATATTTTCCTTGGCAGAATCCAACGTATTCATTATCTCAGCATGGAAGCCGTGGCTAGAAGCATCGCTCGCTAGCCTCTGGGCAAGGGCTTCACAAGTGCCAGTGTTGGACCCATAATAGATTGCCAATGGCTTTCCCTTTGCGGCAGACTTCTTGGTCGGTGCTAATTGTCCTGTAGGCTTTTTCGTTGTTTGCTGGGCACTAATTGATGTTGATGCTAGAGCCCGCTCAAGAGATGTTGGTGTAGCTTGGTGTCTCAGACGCGCTCGCATGTAGAAACCCTTGGGTTTGATGGTTAACGTCTGCTTCAACGTAAGTTGGTATGAAGGATCCTCAGCGGTAAAGTTGAAGTTCTGTAGAAGGATGGCAACCACTAGCAGAGCTTCCTGCCAGGCAAATGGCCTTCCAATGCAAGCACGGGCTCCGTTACCGAATGGCTTCCAGCAATTGGGAAATTCTTTGTTGAGTCGGTCAAATTCAGCGTCTAGCATCCTCTCAGGACGCCATGCCTCGGCGTCCTCGCCATACACCACCGGATCCCGGTGCACTTTTGGAAGGAAGGCAATGATCGGTTCGCCCTGTGCTAAATTGTTAGGGGCTAGCATTAACCTAGAGGTCTATCTTGAATAATCTTGCCTTCGGAACCTCGTATTTGCCACCGATGATGGTATCCTCATGCGCTTGAAGAGCAATAGCAGGAGCCGTAGGGGTGAGCCGAAGTGTTTCTCTCAAAATCTATACGTGTAAGCACTTGATAGAGGCGGAGTAAATACTCAGCATACCGCATTGATATATGGGATCTTGGAAAGCTGTTCAACAGTGATAGGTCCCTTTCCAATAACATTGTCTACCTCTTGTTGAGCCTTCTGATACGCGGCCGGATTTTTTAACAGGTAGTAAAACACGAAGGACAGAAGTCCCGATGTTGTTTCATGCCCAGCAATCAGAAAAGTGATCATGTTGTCTGTCACACTATCGTCACTCATTTTCTCTCCTGTTTTAGGATCCGTCCCGTTGAGCATCGCATTGAGACTGGCTGAAGTTAGCAATAGCCAGGCGAAAGAATCTATACTAGCAGGCTCTCACAGATCCTTTCTCTCTGTTGGGTGTTCGCGTCTAGCTTTGATGACTTCATTACTTGTCCTTCTAAGAAGCTCAATATCTTCGCTATATTTTTGCTGAGCCTGTTGGTAGAACATCTGAGTAATGGCAGGACGTCGAGCTCGATCACCAGACTCTTTCAAGAAATCTGCCATCGCTTGGATGAATGGATGCATGGTTTCATAGTAGTATGAGTTGAATCGATAGTCCATTGCACATAGTGCGATAGTATCTAATGTCAGCCTAGTGAACTCGTCGGTAACCGGAATCACGTAATCTGGACCATGTCTAGCCCTAGATATCGAGTCAATATAGCTCAACGTATAACTAATTTAGAAGGATGTAAGTTTCATACCATTTCATAACTAGCTGAGTTGCGATGTCCTGTTGTCATTAGCCGCAAGTCCCAATCACGAGGAGGAGAATGGTCTCCCGAGACTTGAACGACTGGGAAAGGGCGTAGTAGTAACTGCATACATGCATTTCATCGAACATCCCTCTAATTGAAAGAGGGCCGAACGCAGGAATGAGGATTCGGTGAGCAATTCCTTTTGATTAAGTAAGCTTTCATTGCATGTATGGATATTAGGATCCCACATACCCCAGTTCTTCTCTTGGGCTCCGTATGCAGTAAAGAGACCATCTGAATCAAGTTAGAATATCCTCTCGGATTCATCTAGGTCCCTGCTGTACCATGAACTCCATTTCGGACCTGCTCGAGACCTGCAGAAACGATCTTGCTGAATCTGCTTTCATCTGATACCTCGTTCATCAAGGCTTGTGAGCCAATGACTACCCTGCTGCTTCCTCCAAGAGAGAACCGGTAGATCGGCCCTGAGGATTGCTGTTAGTCTTATCCATAGGCAAACACTAGATAGCGCCAAAGCAAGATAGCCTTTAATAAATCATCTAGCACTTCTGCAGTCCCCTTAGCAAAGTAGAAGAACGAACCATATATATCAGCTAAATGAGAAAACGACTTGACAGGAAGTTCCGAGTCGATATCAGCAATGTTTCCAAGGAGTGGGAGCCCTGGGGGACTTGGGATAGGAACGGTCTCAGGCATCTTGGTAACTTTTGTCAATTCAAACACCCTAACAGAGGGCAGATTTATATCAATGAGAGGAATTCTCAAGTAGTTAAAGACGTAGTCAGTAATAGGCTCCTTCGCTGTGGGAAGAGTGGTGTGTCAGTTCGCCCGATCCGCCGAGTCCGTTTCGCGTGTTCGAAAATGCCTCGGTGAAGCCGTTGGACGAGGGGAGCTAAGAAGCTTTGGAGAAAAGCCAATTCTAGCAATACGCCTAGGTTTTGTCTTGAATCTTGCTTCTGGATCGGAGCTATGATCACCGCTGCCTAGTTTGAGCGAAGTGATGTGCCCCACCAACGGGCCGTGCGCGGCGGTGGAAAAAACATGTGATAATCCTATTTATCCAAGGTGCTCGACTTCCCAAGAGCTTACTTTTTCAACATCTCGGAGCATAATAAATTTTCTATAACTACACATAGCCTTTGTTTGTGCTCGTTAGTAGAAATAGCCGCAGTGGCTTTACGTGGCGCCAATACATATGATCTGCTGGCAGCTCGACAGCAAGAGACCCTTGACTGAGAGCCAATGACCATCTTGTCTTCTGTGTGCGATGACTAAGATATCTGAAGTATGGCTGTATCACATATTCTGATACGTGCGTAGCAGACTTAACTGTGCAGATCCATCCTTTTAGGTGATAAGCTACATCATCACGGTGATGGATTAGCGCTTTATTCTCATCACGTTCTCGCCATTATAGCGTCCGATATGACATCCCATCTATATTAGATGGAAACGTCGCCCCGTTTGCCTAATTCGTAGTTGATGCCTTATCTTTAGTGAACTCTCCTCACAACCAACTGATTCCCAGATGATCAGAGCAAGTAACGTAGTAGAGAGTATACGTTCAGATTGACTCTGCCTTTTTGGAATTTTCGCATAGTTCCAGGCCTCGAAGGCTAATAGCTCTGAAAGTCGTTGATATGCGGCAAATGTTCACTGGTGAAGATCTCGTGAAAGTTTCCTACTACTGCTGATTGTGATATGCTTTATGCTCTTAACGTAACCTGATACTCTTCTCGACCTGCATCAGACCTTGAGACCTTCCAGCGTAATAACGACCCACTCCATCATCTCATGCGGTGACAACTGCTCTTTCTCCTGCTCCTCATCGTACGTCAGACACCGCTCCACTACAGTTCTAAAGATTGACCCAGTCTTGGACCCCAATGCGGGTACTAGTCCTTGAATTATCTTCTCTTTAAAGATAGTGTGGCTGTACCTTGGCTTATAAATAACACGGATACTTTTCCAGAGCCCAATTTCAAGAAGGATGAGGCCTAGAGAGTATATATCGAAAGATTTGCGGTAGCTCTGTCGCCACATCCCAAGTGAGTCGGGGTGCCTGTATAGGTCCTGGCCGTCGCTGAATTTGGGGTCGGCCGTCATTTCTGAGAGGCCATCGGGCCGAGAGCTGTCGAAGCCAACAACGTAGGGAGAGGTGAGGTCGTGCTGCTCGGAGGATTTCATAGCCGGGTTCTCGAAAAAGAGAATGTTGGAGCTGCTGAAGGATTTGTGTAGCCAGTCTAGTGAGTGGAAGGACCAAAGAGCGACAGAGAGCGTGTGGGTGAGTTTGAAGCGGACGTCCAGATTTGGGGTTCTCTTTCCGCCATCTTCAATGACGGTTGAGAGGGTCTCATAAGGAGGTATTGAGGCCGACGCTGCCTCTCCGCCGTATGGTGGTCTGATATGAATGATACCATATCGATTGTTTGCAGTGTCTTCGCTGTAACCAAGGCAATCTAGTGTGTGAAGGTCTGGATGTCGTGAAGAGCATGAGTGAAGCATCCGCGCAATATTATCAACTCTCTGATAGAGGTGGAGTCTTGCATCTAGGGTCATTTCCGGGTCCCAGTCTATCCAGTCAACAAGTATCGGCACATCTTCTGAGGCAGCCGTTCCCTTAGGGGCATTCAGTGGCCGCTGATAGACCGCTCGAACACGTCGCGAATCGGCCTTTTCGTTTGAATAGCCAGTCAACCTCCATATTGGGATTTTGAGTTCCGAAGATGAGAGGATCTTCTTCGAGGGCTCCTTTGCATCCAGATTTATCCGCAGCTGCTTCAAATGAGCAAGCGCGTTGAGTCCCGGGTACTTCCCACTAGCGGCCGACTCCAGCAATTCCAGATGCTCAATGTCGCGTTGGGCGGTAGACAATAATTCGTTGGTCCACGTCCGCTGGAGAGTGGCGACCCGAGAAGGTGGGAACAGTTTCTCCAGTCTGTCGTTATAATATCCAAGCTCTTGCAGAAAAGCATCGAATTTGTCTTTATCCGCAATGACCCATTTCGCCCTCAGCCCTGCCATGCCCATCTCCTTCTTGAGTTTACTGCTGAACGATGGGCTCGTTGGCTCCGCTGCCGTTTTCCACGCCGTGTACGCCTCTTTATCCACGCTTCCGGGAGCCTCCTCTTTGAGCCCGTATTTCCCTTGCAACTTATGGCAATCCAGGATGGTGGACAGCAGTTGCGTCAGTATATCCTTTGCCAAATCCCTTAACCCTTCCCACGCGGTCGCAGAAAGATGAGCCTCGAATTTCCCTTCCACAATCCCCCACTCGCGTCCCCAGACCCTAAATCGCATTTCCTCAATCTTAATCTTGCACACGATGCGCTCGCTGTCCTTCCCGAGGTTCTTCGCGCTCGAGAAGACATGATATCCCGTGATACAGCCATTGTAAATCTGGCCCAATATGCCTACCGCGCCCACGATGCCGAGAGCGAGGCCTGCAACCTCCATTTTCTAGCCAATAGCTAATCTATCATGCTGCGCCTCGGTAGACACGGGACGTCAGCCATCGAAATAAGGCTCCAGAAAGGAAAATTAAAGATTGTAACTGCGACGCAAAACGGGTAACGTATTGCGCTTCGGCCTGATCTGAAACGCGGGTGAAGGAGCTTTTCCTGGGTAGGCTTGCAGGCCGTGCGATGGCGCTGGAGCCAAGTTTATGAAAGGGTCGTCTGCAGCGACGATCGCCTCCAAAACGAAACACAGTCAGCCGCTCCTTCACTCCTCGTTGGCTGCTGCACAAGCAAGCCTAAGGGCGTAGCAAGATGAGCCACCTTTTGCAGGACTGAGACTACAAGACACGCTGACTCCCGATGTCGCGTGCGGGAGGCCAGGAACCAGCTCGTTCTCCTGCTCTTTGTACTTCTCTAGCCTGCTTCGTTACGGTTAAGAGTCCTCCTGGTGAGAGGATAGTTGTTTTTGGTCATGCTTCTACTCTCGCTATTTCCCGCGTTTGCCCTTCTCTCTTCAGTCGCCGGCGATCTTATTGGCAGCTTCCAACGATGTTGGCGGCAGTGTATCGACAATAGCAATCTAGGTTGTGGAGGATGGGATGTTCCATGTGAGCTCGATTTTCACCCCCGCTCCCAGGAAAAAAGAAAGAAAATGCACGCGCTGTCAGAAAGCCAAGAACTATCCTAACACTCCAGCTCCCCAGGTATCTGCAAAGCTAGCAAAGGCACATTCCTCACTGATACTGTCTCCTGCGCGCGCTCCAGCTGCGACAGCAGCGATTGGGATGTCGACCTTTTCCTGGGGCCTCTCGAGCTCGCCTGCGATGTCGTTGGCCAGCGCATTCCCGACTCGGTCATCAGCAGTGCCCAGTGTGCAGCGACTGAAACTTCTCAGCCGAGCTCGAAGTCGGGCGCCACGCATGAGTCCAAGTCACACCACTCTCAGGCTGCTCAGACCACGGATTACATCACTGAGACGTACACTACGACCATAACGCAGACGACGACGAACAGCGCCGGCACGACCATCTACATCATCGTCCCGGTTATCGTCGAGCCGTCGACGGTTATATATGGAAAGACATCCACACTGACTGATAGAGGCGTTACCGCCAGTACCATAGTCTCCGAGAGCACCATCCTCGTGTCTCCCGTCCCCTCAAGCGGCGCCTCCGCCACCTCCTCAGCTGCCGCAGTAACATCGGTGGCCCAGCAAGCCGGCGGGGCTCAAAGCTCCACCTCCAGCTCCAAAAAGGCGTCGCAGACGAATAATAGTAATGGTAGTCCGTTTACAAACCCGCAGGCGGCGGCGAGTACGCAGTCGAGGTCGTGGCTGCTTGCCGCCGTGGGTCTTTTCGTTGCACTGTTCTAATTCTAAACTCGAGGCTTTGGGGTCTCTTTAAAACTTGAGGCATGCTGCATGGTTGGGGTTCAATGTTTCTTCGAGACATTGTATATATGGGATTAATGTCTGATACGCATATGGGGGACAATGGGATGGACCAATTCGGGAAAAGAATTTATATGAATTATCCACTAGTGGAATAAATTTCTATATTTCGGCCATACCTTAGTTCATGAAGAGAAATTGAGTAAAATTAAAGGGTTCAGATATCATCCTTCTGATATGACATTACCCTTTTGTTATGATATTCGAGAACAGAGTATCTACAGATGATTGCGCATTTGGAGTGATGTTGGTGCTTTAGTGACCTCGACGTGCTAATTGCGTGTGCTACAATTTCCCTGTGACCCAAAATCTGTATGGAACTTCTGATTAGCATTGTTAACCCTATACGGTCATTAAGGACAAGGTTTAACTTTATGCTATTTCAGGGAATGTAAAACTAGCAATCACATGCGGTTGAAGGATGTAACTTGTTAGGCTCAACTTTTCAGCCCTGAAACACAAACTGCATTGTGTCAAAAGATCAATATGACGAGAACCTGGGAACTGGCTAGCTTTAATAGCAGGTTGGACAATGTGTTGGAATTCTAATATTTTCGAAATCGTTGAAGGAGGGTGTGGTCAGATATGATCAAGCATATGAGTGATTCATGCAGTGGACAAGAGAAAAACGACGCTCTTAAGATAATTCGAAGGTCCTTCACACAGACTTAAAGGAGCCTTGTCATGAGCGAGACCCGCACAATTTCCTGAAGTTTGCCCCAAAAGTATTATGACTTTCAACGTAACGCCATGACGCGTCGGTATCAGGCTAGTTGCTAATTATGTGGAGTGTTGATCAAGGCGATCCCACCTCGTGGACTAGTAGGGGCCTCAACACAGCTGAATAAGTAATTTCGCATAAAACTGTCTCACAAAGGCTCGGCTTTCAAGCCAGAGATGGTACGGCGAGAGGATCTGAGTGGCGGAATAACCTTATGCTAACGCTGGACGCGCAAGAGGCTTCCACAGCATGAGAAGCTCTCGGAGGATCTACCCGATGGTGTGATGCACAGAATTGGAGATCCCTCTGTTCGTTGCAGAAGAAAATAGTATAGCTGTGACGAACTCGATAACCAGGATAGTGGATAAGGGGACGTTGAGAATGAAAGAAATATTAGGACAGGTGGCAAATCTTACTAGAAGTATCCAGGAAACGCTTCTGGATATTCATCTAGACAATATTGCAAAGGTTTCTCTTGAGTAAAAGCCGTCGATGACCGCCGGCGCTAAGCCATATGCGGCCCACGCAGGATTTTCAGCGCCCGAAACTACTGAGGCGGAGAGTGAGCCATGCTATTCTTAGCCGAACACCACGCAATTCGCTTTATTGCAACGGAACCTTGTGCGCATCTCGAGAGTGTGACATAGCTACTAAATGTTCTAGAGATCATGCCATGTGAAAAGGGGTGGGTTTGTGAAGCGCTCTGCCTGTATCCAGAGAATTCGGCGCGACAAGAGACTCGAGAAACGGTTCTCTGGGAGACTGGTGCTCGAGCGTTCCCGCAGTAACGGTGGCTTGTTTTCATGCTGCATGTTGGATGGTTGGAAAACTATGAAACAACGCGAGGCGGGGGACGCTTAATTTTTTTTTTTTTGCTGGAGGCGGGACAGCCAGCCTCTCACCAATCCAGCCGTGCGATTTCTCGCACATCGAAAACGCATCCTTCTGCGAGGCGTAAGGACCTCCAAGAGCCCATTGCTAGGATGCATGGGATTACTGCAAAACCCAGTCTTTCGCGGCACAGGGCTGCGTTGCAACTCGTGGCCAGTGGATATGGCCAGGGGGGCGGGTTATGGTTGGTTGCGAAGGCGTCAGCGGCAGGGGTGGTTGCTCGGTGAGAAAGGTGGCGCAGGTTGCACGGGCCACAAATGAAAGGAGGCAGGACGGGAAGCTTGAGCTCTGATCATCCCCAGAAGCTTTTAAAGGCACACCTTGTGCCTCTGCAACCATCATCTCACTCCAAATTTGCTACTCATCATCACATAAGAAAGCCACCTGGTGCCCTTACTCTACTATCACTCAATTGAACTTCGTGAACTACTATCACTATAAGTAAACATATACCACTCACCCAATAACAATCCTCAACACCGTCGCCATGCGCGCCTCAATCTTCATCTCTGCCCCCATCTTCGCCATTGCGGCTCTTGCTCAGTCTGATTCCTCTGCTACTCCCGTAAGTTGCCTACCATCTCAACAATACCATCTCAACAATCACCTAATAATCATCTAGTCTACAGTCTCAACTGTCTCATATGACAACCCTTTCACGTCCTATCTCACGCAGACAAACTCCCTCGGCGTCATCACTGGCCAACCCGCCGTTGTCACCACTCAGCCTGACGTCGTTACAACCCAACCCGCTGTCGTGACCACGCAGCCGCTCCCAGCAACCCTCCCCGCTCTTGCCTCTGGCTTCAACACCATTCTTGTCGGCAACAGCATGAACCAGACCTCCACGATAGTCGTCTCCGTTGGTAACGCCACTACCTCTATCATCACCCCCGTATCCTCTACCCCCGCCAGCGGCAGCGCAGGCGCAACAGGTAGCGGAGCAGCTGCCTCCGGCGCATCTGGTGCGACTGGCACCGCTGCCTCTGCAAGCGCAACCCACACTGGTGCTGCATCGGCTCTCCAGGTTGCTAGCGGCGTGTTCGTGGGTGTTGGCGCGTTCGTCGCTGCGTTCTTGTAGACGCGTGTCTCTCCAAAGGTAAAGAAAAGAAAAAAAAGAGTGTTAAATATCCGTACTTTACTTCTCCGATTGTCCATACTTACCACCAATCTTGCACGGGAAAATAACGGTCTGGGAAAACGACCAAGCAGGGAAATCTAGGAATTCTATGTCGCTTGAGCGTTGCATTGCCTGCGGGTTCGGGGCTCGGGAACAAGGGTAGGAATCTGGATCTGGGTATCGCGCTGGCACGTTATAATTGTTAATTTATGGTTATGCTAGGTGGGATACGATATTTAATGGATAGCTTTGATGTTACGAGTGCTGTATGTAGGACCCGATGCCGCGCCTTAGAGCGATGGCCAAATCGAAAAAACAATTGATACAATATAACAAAAACATGCTTCTTACTTGCCGGTGATGTTAACTATATATTTCCTAGCTGTGCTCTGGCTTTTCGCCTTGCGGTTTTTGCGTGGAAAGTATGTAGCCACACGACGACGTATGGCTTCTCGATGCCACAGCAACACCTCAACTGAGTGTAGACTTGTTGATGCTTGGATGTTCTCTTTTATTTCTTCGCTGTTTCCAACTTAGTGTTCTGACAATATATTGATTATTGCTGCTGCCAGTCTCATTACCTTCGCTTTGCTAATCGTGCTCTTTCACTGTTCTATGCCGTGCCTAGTGTCGCTCTGTCATCCATTCCAGTAAAGTCTAGATAGGTACACCTTAAGAGAACAACAACGATTCGTATGTCTCTAGAGGTTTAGACCAATAAGCTATTTTAGGTATCCTTAATTAGAATATTAGTACCATAAAGACCAAACTTCCACAACTTATCCCCTTTCACACGTCTCACCTCCAACTATACACCTCACCCACTTGCCCTTGGCATCCCATTCTTCTTCCCCCACCCCCACACCTTGCCCTCCATATCCGGCCCAATAAACAACCACGCAAGACTCGTCACCCACCCAACCATGGTATCCCACACAATGTTATCCCTCGGACTCCCCTGCATCGCGCTAACCCGCATCAGCTGGCCCAACCAATTCGTCGCAACCATATAGTCCCCCCTCTCCAACCCCTTAATCGCCGCGATCGCAACCTCGTTCTCGCTCTGCCGCGGGTCCGACTCCTCCAGAATGCGCGTGACGTCGTGCTTGGTCTCTCCCTCGGCATCGTGGCCCGGTGACAGGATCGTCCCGGGGTAGATGGCGTGGATCTGCACGTCATAGGGCGCGGGCGGGACGCCGGTTTTCGAGGTGGTGGAGCGGCGCGCGCCGTTGTACAGGTTCAGCTCGGAGCGTAGCGAGTCGGCGAGCGAGCGCAGCGCCGCTTTGGACGCGCCGTACGTGCCGTAGCCGGCGATGTTACAGAAGGCGATGCTGGAGGAGGTCAGGACGAAGTGGCGGGGCGGCTCGGGGGCCTTCTTTGCGGGCGGGGCGGTGGCGGAGGACGAGGTGGTTGGTTTCGAGGTAGACGCTGTGCTGGTGGAAGGATATAGCCATGCTTTCAGCGTTGCGTGCGCGAGGTAGGTCGCTGCCCAGAAGTTGACGTCCATCTGCTGGCGCATGGTTTCGATCGAAGCGTCGAGGAAAAGAGAGGGGATGGCGGCGCCGGCGTTCGCCCAGACGATTTCGGGCGTCTGGCCATTATTCCAGGCTGTGGCTTCGGCGAGGATGCGGGCATTTTCGGCGGCGGAGGTTAGGTCCGCGCTGATGTAGTGGAAGCGTTGGGTTTGCGGTTTCACGGCTGCGGCCTGGTGGGTGTTAGTGGACTGCGGAGGGTGGAGTGAGGTTGCAAGTGAAAGGGGGGTTTACGGAGATATATTCGAGCGCAGCTTGGAGTTTCTTTACGTTGCGTGCTACAATTATGACATTGGCGCCCCTCTGGGCGAGAAGCTTGCCCAGACCTCTTCCCATGCCCGTTGAGCCTCCTGTGAGGAGAACCGTCTGTGACAACAAGTTAGCAGAGCTCGGCGAGATTGGCGTCGTAAATTATTCCACCTACCCTCCCATCCACAGGGAAATGGTTCTTTCTCGAGAAGAAACCCATGATGTCAAGAGAGAGTACTGCAAGAAACACAAGCAAAGCAATTGAAGCCCAGAACAAACCTAAAGCCATGGAGTAAAGGAGAGATCTCACGCGCACTACGAGTAAACCCTAGGCTCATCTGCTAGAAATGAAGTCTGCGAAAGCTCCATGCCAAGCTGTTAGCGCCAACGGCCGAAATGGCTCACCGCCGGAACAGATGCGCCGGGCCGCCGCGAATAGCTTGAGCCGAAATTTTCCTGAGCACCTTGACGACCTCGATTAGAAATTTGCTGTGGTCATGGCGAAGAGAAAGGCGGGCGGTCAGCCTTATGGGCTGTCAAAGAGCAAGGATCAAGAGAAGCAGAACTCGAAGCTTAATATTAGCACTTACGAGGACGTTGCGGATTCAGAGGACGAATTCCATATCAACCAGGACAAGATTCTGCTAGATGAGGGGCCAGAGGCAAAGCGGAGGAGGAAATGGAGGGAGCGAGGTGAGACCCTCCGCTGAATTTTTGGCTTTAGTATCATTTACTAGCTTCTTGCAGACGAATTCCTTCAACCATCGGACGAGGAAGTCCTAGCGTATAGCAGTCCTGAAGACGAGGAAGAGCCAGATGTCGAAAATGACGATGACTTTGACGATGGCATGTCTGATAATTTGGAGGCTAAGAAGAATGCACAAACAGACGAAGAAGACGAGGAGATTGGTGGCTGGGGTCCGTCAAAGAAGGACTACTATAATGCGGATGCAATCGAGACCGAGCAGGATGCGCTGGATGAGGAAGCTGAGGCTCGGAGAATCCAGCAAAAACATTTACAAGGCATGACTGAAGCTGATTTCGGCTTTGACGAGAACGAATGGCTGGGACAAGAGGCAGAGGAAGAGGTCAAGGGTGCAGACGAGGCCGGTGACGTGGTTACTGAGGTTTTACCACAACTTCAAATCACGGATCAAATGGGTGCGGACGAACGTCTGAAGTTACTGAAGACAAGGTACCCCGAATTCGATCACTTGGCCAAGGAGTTTCTGCATCTACAATCTCTTCACGACGAGCTTTCACTTGCTGCCACTGCAGCGGAAAATATGCTACGATTACGGACAGGACGTAATGGCCATTCTAAGGACTCTTCGATGCATATTTCGCCTCCGATAGCGGTTGTCAAATATCAGGCACTTGCAGCTTATCTAGCAGCTATGGCTATGTATTTCGCCCTTCTCACTTCTACCTCCAACGAAGATGGATCCGCTGCCCTGGCAAAATCCCCCGTTGAGTTGCGAGATCATCCAGTCATGGAAGGCCTAGTCAAATGCCGGCAACTTTGGTCGAGAGTCAAGGATCTTCGTATTGCAGACCCCATTGTTGATCCGGCCAATGGTGGCGAGCTTACTGCTATCGAGGAAGAATCTGATGCAGTAGGCGAGATAATTCCGATAACGAAAACTGCTGAGGAATCAAATGGCGAGAAACGGTTACGCAGGCCGAAGAAAACCAAAGCGCAGCGCGTTGCCGAGGCAGCACAGGCTGAAGCCGAAGCACAGCGTACTGAAAAGATGCGGAAGACGGAAGAAGAGCTTGCTACGCTTGCTTCTCTAACCGATAAAGCTGCACGTCGGAAGGTTGCCAAGCCTAAACGTATCAACGCTGCTGCCGACACCGGGAATGCAGACGATTCCGATTTCGGTGATGAAACTGAGCTCACAGCTCATGAATTAGCAGAGAAAGCGAGAAAGAAGAAGAGTCTGAGGTTCTACACTTCTCAGATTACCCAAAAGGTCATCAAACGTGGTGCAGCTGGGCGAGATGCAGGTGGTGATGCGGACATTCCTCATCGGGAGCGTTTACGAGACCGGCAGGCCAGACTTCAGGCTGAGGCTGAGAAGAGAGGTAATAAGAAGCAGGGACCCGGTGATGAACTTGGCGGTGAAAGTGACGAGGAAGACCGAAGGCAGGCGAGACAAATACGTGGCGATGAAGGGAGCGACGAGGATTATTATGACCTGGTTGCTGCAAGGACCAACAAGCGGAAATCGGACAAACAGGGACTTGCAGAAGCTTACGCACAAGCAGCTCGGGAAGGCGGCCGGGTGGTCGAATCGGAGAAAATTGGTGCAGACGGCAAGCGCGCGATTACCTACGCTATCCAGAAGAACAAGGGCCTGACGCCGAGGAGGAAGAAGGAAGTGCGAAATCCGAGGGTTAAGAAGAGACAGAAGTATGAGGAAAAGAAGAAAAAGCTGAAGAGTGTTAGACAGGTCTATTCAGGTGGAGAGGGCAGAGGCGGGTACAAGGGCGAGTTAACGGGCATCAAAAAGGGCTTGGTGAAGAGCGTGAAGCTGTAGATAGCGCATTGCCAGCTATTAAGAGCCTAACAGGGCCTGGGGACTTCGGAGCCGAAGAATGTCACACTATGCTGATTGATTCGCACATTATCTTAAGCACTCTTCTCAATGAGGCCGGGGGGACCGTGACTCTCGTGCTGCATCCCATCTAAAAAATGGGGGTTCTTTGAGGGCCCAATCAGCATGGCTGAATAGAACGAATTGAATGACAAGTCAGCCTAGATTCCAGGTCGGCGTGTGGGGATCGGGCATGTGCATGGAGTCAGACTATGGGGATCGGCACGGGATCTTCGCCGATAGGATGAGGACGTCTCACGCTGCGTGGCGAAGTTTGAATGTCACGGTGGACGACAGAGCAGTAACGTCACAAGACGATGGCCTTCGCTTGCCAAATGATTTCGCCAGCTCGAAGCGCCCTCGCCGCCTAGAAACGCCAATTGATCTAATTAATTCAATTGAACCACCGCTGCAAAAACCGCCATCCCTAGCACCTGATTACCTTAAATTCCTGGGCACGCACACGATAATGAGCCTAGTTGACTCTGCTCCTGCGCCGTGGGCTTCACTGACTTCCTCATTACTCTTCTCAATTCTATTTAACTAGGTTCGCGGCCCTCTCTAATTACTGCTCCGGGGTTACAACACTCACTCTGACATACTTATGCGTTAATACAGCCCATTGACAGGTTGTCATACTTGTTGTTGCATTTTTCAGATGGAAGCACCACACGAGCCAATCATGGCCTCCTTACTCTCACACCTCACAGCCTTCACAGTGTGTTCTGAACACCCTGCCGTCATACTATTTCTTCGTCTTCTCCTCCTCGTAATTCCAATTTCAGTACTCTATCTCATCTATCGCGACTACAATGCCTTCAAATCACTCGGGCCAGGCGGCACTCCCTCAACACCTCTAGGCTACCTTAAAATCAAAGTCCTCGGCATGTTTGCTCTTGGCAATGTCTACAAGCCAGCATCGATTCCGTCTCACCTCCGTCCTCAATCTGGTTA
>Ga0307515_10005173_pt1 | contig 26522 bp, 15 predicted proteins | sample 17_EM_MG_FD_194513 | JGI IMG/M metagenome (GOLD analysis project Ga0307515, IMG submission 194513) | Populus trichocarpa ectomycorrhiza microbial communities from riparian zone in the Pacific Northwest, United States - 17_EM | ecosystem: Host-associated > Plants > Roots > Unclassified | place... | reverse complement strand
AAGATGTCAATTTTATATTGACAAGCACTTATAAGAGATTTGGTATATCTAATAGGATATTGCGTTTACAATATTTATCCAATTAGTACTCTGTTTCTTTCCCTCAAGTTACCGAGTTTTTTTTTTTGTTTTATAGCGTCGTAAAAAATATACATAATAAAATAACACAGTGCAAAATTTACAAGGAAAAAATAGAGTCACGGATAATATTTGTGATTCACAAATATTATCTATAACTTTTTTAAATTGAAAATCTCATAAACACAACATTTTTATAAGAAAAGAGGAGAAAAAAAAGAAAAAAAAAATATGGAGTCACACCGAAGTTCCGATGATAACACCATATGTACCATTAAAAAGATTTTTGACGAGATAAATTCAACGACACTAAATAAAATCACAAATAGTGAACGAAGTGGATCTCTCGTGTGATCCAAAGGTGTTGAGGTTCACATGTTTTGATCCGTTTATAAGGTCCACTCTATTCACCGTTTATAATTTTATTTTATATTATTATATTTATCTTATCGAAATCTTTTTAATAATACTTGTTGTGTTATTATAAAACATCAATATAATTTTGAAGTCTTTTTTCTCTCTTTCTCTTTCTCGCCTATTCAAATTTTGTGTTTATTAAATTTGCAAGTTGAAAGAGTCACATATGATGTAACTCACAAATAGTAGATACAACTCTCAAGATTATATTATTTTTTAAAATATTTTTTTATTGTATTTTTTTCTTCTATGCTACAGTACGAAAACACTCCAAGTTACCGGCCCTCCCATCTGTCCTGCTAATTTTTAATATTATATCAGCATATTTTATCTTCCCGTGTAAAACCCACACTTCAATCATATCCTGATGTCAAAGAATAATTGGCGACATGTCATTGTCTAGAAACGTGGAAATGAAGCTAAAAGTCAGAAAAAGCTGGTCTGAAATTGGAAAAGGTAACAATAAAGATTAGTATTTATTTGTTCCTGTCAATGGATTAGTTGATTGGAATTTAGGAAACGTCACAACAACGAGGGGTTGGGGTGTTTCAACCAGAATATGCTAATATTAAAAAATTGATTTAAAAAAAATATATATTATTTTAATATATTAAAAAAACAATTTTAAAAAAACTGAAACTATATCAAACACCCCCGAATCAATCTTGCTGAATAACTCTACCTAAGTCGGGTGAAGCTTTTTTCTGATTTCACTCTTATTTTGCAGTCTAATATAAACTACAGGTCTCCTGATAATTAACGGAGTGTAGTGGCTGGAAAAGTTATTACGAGAGCTATAATTTCACAGCTGCGAGCCGCACCTTTTATTTCAACAACATGGATTTGATCCCCAATTCTCAGGAGAAAGAAGAGACCAATGGAAACATCAAAGAAAACATTAAAACAACTTGAATTTCTATGCTATGTACTAATTTTTCCACTTGGACACTAATTCATGAAGGGATTTGGTGGAGGAGCCCTCCTCACTCACTGCCTTGGCCGCAGCTTCCTTCAGGCCCTTCATTCGATTGCGAATTGTCGCCCCTTCTTCCCCTTGCATTAAACCCTTCACAACTTTCGCAATCTCCTCTCGTCCCACTAGACCGTTTCCATCCACTTCTGGCCGCAATGCCACCTTAAGGCCCGCGCTTAACAAGACTGCATTTGTTTTTTGCTCGGCATAGAGAGGCCAAGCAATCAAAGGCACCCCATGCACAATGCTCTCTAGAGTCGAATTCCAACCACAATGGGTTAGGAATCCACCTGTTGAGCCATGACTAAGTACTTGAATTTGCGGTGCCCAAGATGGCACCACCAGACCTTGTCCTTTGGTTCGGTCCAGGAAACCTTTTGGCAAGAAACTATAAGGGTCTGTATTGCTTTTGGCACTAAAGTAGGAGGCACTAGCAGATTTATCCGGGCTTCTTACGACCCATAAAAATTTCTGCTCACTGATTTCCAAGCCCATGGCCAATTCATTTAGCTGCTCAAAAGACAGAGTTCCACCACTCCCAAACGAAATATACAGAACCGAACCGTTTGGTTGATCATCCATCCATTGGAGACACTCGTGACCATTCGCCCCAATACTTAAACCGGAGTAAATGATGGGACCAACCGGGTAGATAGGTGGTAAATTACCAAATTCTTGATCTTGCAAAGCCTTTATAGTTTCTGGCTCCAAGTCCACGAAACTATTCAACAAGATTCCCTCAGCTAAACTATGTCGTTTTGAATGGTGAAGGAACCATTTGTATGCATCATCCTTCCTGTCTTGAATCGGGTCAGGTAAATCCCTCCCGTGTACTGAAATCCCACAGCCTGGGAGTAGTACAGGTTCAGGCAAATCCCTGTACTCGCAGGAAACCATTTGATCCAACTTTGGCAAATAAAAATGCAAGGATAGAGTCATACCCGTAGACAGGGAAGCAATATACGATGGCACACTGAGTTCCAAGGCAATATCAATGACATCCGTGCCAAAAAGATCGAGAACCAAAGCCACCAGTCTAGTGCTGGCAACTAATGACTTCAGCACATCACGGATTGATGAAAGCGAGCGAGTTACTGTGAGAGAGATCTGGGTTTCAGCCCTAATTCCTGGCAAGTCATCAAAACTAACTGGAGGCAGAGAGATATAATTTATGCCTTCCGGAAGGGAGCCAAGAACTTTCTTCTGGGCCTCTGGTGGTGGCCCTATTGAGGGAACAATAAAGGTACTCGATAAGTCGTAGTTGAGAGCAAATTTCTTAGCCAACTCAGTAAGGGGGATAAGGTGACCCATGCCTGGACTGGGAAGAATAGCTACATGGGGTTTCTGTGTCATCGTTGGAATTTAGCTTTGAACTGGACAGAGCAAGCAATCGTGAAAAACAGGAGGGATGTAGGTTCTGCTTCTACTCTGCTCAGCTTTTCTTATACGTGCTGTTGTGGGCGTGTCTGCTTTGTTGTTTTCATTGGAGGGATTTTTTCTATGCTGACGTCTGGTGACAGCTATTTGTGATTCGCAGGTTTTTTTATGCATTTGTTTTTTAAAATCATTTATATTAAAGAATATATTAAAATACTATATAATTTTTATTTTAAAAAAATTATTTTTGATACTAATATATTAAAATAATTTAAAAATATTAAAAATATTTTTAAATATTTTTTTTAATTTTTATAAAATCCCTTCATCTTCCTATTGCATGGCATTAAATACTGGGTGATAAATGGAAGATGTGGTCCGCATTGAATAATGAGTTATTAAATTGTTTAATAAATATTAATACTAAAATTTTATCGATTAATTTAGAGAAGTAATTTTTTATTTAATAATTATATATTTGATGGATGTGTAAAATAATAAATTTATTCAAAAATTGATACCCCCTCTACCTCCATAGCTATACACAGTTTATTTCATAAAAAATATATGTCAAATAATTGAGGATTGAAAGAGAAATACAAATACCTTGATTTCATTATATTAATGATTTCATTTTATCAAAGAACATCTATTTTGAGGTCGTAGTTCAAGTCAGTGGTAGAGGAGAGTTCCTTAAAAATTAAGATATATATTTTTAAAATTTCAGGTTCATTAAAGATTTATATGGTTGTTAATTTCAGGACTCATAAGATTAGTCGAGGTATATGCAAACTGACCCGAACACCCACGTTAATAAATATATATATATATATATATATATTTAAATAATTTCTTAAAAGAAAAAATCATGAAGTTTTATGAATATAACCATTGTATTTTATATCTGATTACTCGTATTTAGAATTAAATAATTATTTTAAAAATCGGAAAGGAAGAGTGTTTTTCAAATTAAATATACATATGACTATTTTAAAAAGGGCAGACTGCGGGCCTTTTATGAATTGCAACGATAGAACAAAACAATTTATGCTGCAATTGGCTGCAACTTGGCATCTTGTTGTACTACTGAAATTGATGTATTGAGGGAAATTTGTCATCAATGACAGCTAGTCTTTCAATTTCGATGCCGACAATTTCATTGTAATTTTAGGTAACATTTTACTTTCATAGATTTTATTTTTAAAATATTTTTTATTTAAAAATATATTAAAATAATATTTTTTTAAAAAATTATTTTTTATATCAATCTATTAAAAAAATAAAAACACATAAAAAATAATTTAAACCTAGAAAAATAAAAAATATAGCTGACTCACAATAACAAACAGTATTACAAAAATTACTACAAATGATCAGGTAAGTTAAAAAGATAATAAAAAAAGGTTGGATTAAGGATCTTTCAGTCTAGTAAAGTATCATGCGTGCGGCTAGATCAAGAATTAAATTTTCCAGCCTAAGTACGTGGGTTTATCACCTAAACCCGTGATATAGGTTAAGATAAATGTATACAAGAGTCAAACGCGAGTGGTCAAGATGGAGCCTTTAAAATAACTAGCATTTTAATCTATTTCTAACATGAAAATAATAATTATTTACATGTTATTTAGCATGATAAAATTAAAGCTAAAATAATAATTAGCATGAAATGCGAGGCATGTTTCAAAGTAATCCAGATTTGGATAATTGGAAAACTGCAAAGAAAGTAATAAGATATTTACAAGAAATAAATGATTATATGATTATTTATAGAAAATATAATCATTTTGAAATGGATAGATTTTCAAATTCAAATTTTACTAATGTATGGATACAAGAAAATTCATATTGTGATATTTGTTTTTTTAGTTGGAAAAGCAATCTCATACAAGCTGACCGCTAAGGTTAAAATTCAAGTAAAATTATTGCAGAACTTTATTTCAAAACTTGGAATAATAAACAATATTATGCTAATCTAAGCTATTGAAATTTATTGTGATAATCTTGTTGCTATTTTTTTTCTATAAAAATAACAAAAGTATTGAAAGGGTGCAAAATATATGAAATTGAAATACTTTTTCGTTAAAGAAAATGTTTAGGAAATCTTGATGAATAAGTTTTTGATGATAGTATTTTATTCGGACGAAGTATTTCATCTACATTTTCTAATTTTTTAACAGTGAACCTGTTCTTGATATATGTAAACCAATCATATCATTTGTAATTGTCAAATAGAAAAATTATACTTGTTAATCACATAAGTCTAACAAAACAAAAGATGGATAAATAATTAACATATAAAGAAAGGCTTGTGATAATTCGCATGCACGGCCGGAAAAGTTTTCACGAAAGAAATTTATTAATTACAGCTACAAGCCTACAACGCAATACATTACATGTTGGTAGCCATGCTTGAACATTGGTTGAGTAGGGGGGAATATGAAGCACCAAATTACCACACCTTGTCTCGGAGCACCGGCAATGCAATGTATAGCGTGAGCAGGTAGCTATTAAGAGCAATAACATGAAGTTTGACAACAAAAAAAGAAAGAAACATGACGTACAAATTAATCTGGAAGATTGAGAAGAGAAATCACTGGATTAATAACTTCAGTTTGTGTGCTCTTTCGATTTTTCAACTTGGACACCAGTTGACCGAGAAGCCCTCTATGCTCACTGCTTTGGCCGCAGCTTCCCTTTAGTCTGATCATTCGATCATGAGTCGCAACCCCTTTTTCGCCTTGCATTATATCCTCTCGTCCCCCTAGTCCATCTTCATTGACTTTTGGTCTCAATGCCACCTCGCTTAAAAACACTGCATTCATTTTCTGCTCCGCATAGAGAGGCCAAGCAATCAAAGGCACCATGCACAATGTTCTCAAGTGTTGAATTCGAACCACAATGAGTGAGGAACCCAACTGTCGAGCCATGACTATTGAATTCCAACCACAATGAGTGAGGAACCCACCTGTCGAGTCATGACTATCGATCTATGCACTTGAATCTGAGGTGCCCCAGGCGGCACTAGCAAACCTTGACCTATGGTCCTATCCAAGAACCCTTTCGGCAAGAAGCTAAAAGGATCTTTGTTACTTTTGGCACTGAAGTAAGAGCCATTAGCATGTTTATTATGTATCTGGGCTTCTTACAACCCACAAAAACTTCTGCTTATTCATTTCCAAACCAATGGCCAGCTCATTTAGCTGTTCAAAAGAGAGTCGCTCAACTCCCAAAAGAAACGTACAAAACAGAACCTTTTGGCTGATTATCGAACCAATATTTGAGACACTCCGATCCACTAGTCCCCATAGAACCGGATTGAATGATGGGTCCAACCGGGTTGATATGAGGTATTTTGCCAATTTCTTCATTTTGCATAGCCTCTATAGTATCTGCTTCCAGGTCCATGAAACTATTCAACAAGATGCCCTCAGCTAAGCTATGTCGTTTTGCATGGTACTGAAGCAACAATCTGTATGCACCATCCTTCCTGTCTTGCACTGGGTCGGGTAAATCCCTTCCATGTACTGGGACTCCATAACCTGGCAGCTACAATCTGTATGCACCATCCTTCCAGTTTTTATTTTTTGGAATTTGTGTATCTTAAAGATTTGATGAAATATAATTGAAATTATCATATTCGTCTTTCTATAAAAATTAAGAATATCCTTAATTGTATCATATCATTATTTTTAGTCCTTAATTTTCTAAAATACTTTTTTTAATTGCATTTTTTTGTAACATAAAAGGGTTTTAATTAGAAGTATTGTAGGAAAATAATTTTGGATATTTGTTTTTAGGACGAAGGGAGTATAAAATTTATCCATAGGAATAAGAATTGAGAAGCCCAATCTGACAGCTAGAAGAACTGAGAAACTTGTGTGCAAAATGAACTGACATAACAAAAGCCTACTGGAGCCCAATATATTAACAGGCCCAGCTAAAAATCCAGGAGGCACCCCCAATCGAAGAGAGGCAAATAATTGTAGATGTGAAGCAGGTGTGGTCTCCGTGGATTGAAGGAAGAGAATAAACTGAAATCGGAGAGGAAAAGATGATATACCGTAAATGGAGTCTGCTAACAGGGCCAATGGTAATCTTGGGCGGGATCATGGGCACTGCTGTCGCAGTTCGCGTCCTTTTCTTCGAAGTAAAGTCCTAACCCTAGTTTTTCCATTTCAGTTTTAGTCGCTATGAAAGTTTACTATATTTAAATTATTTTTTTATTTTTTTTAAATCTGATCGAGTAATTTATCTTCCAATATATGTTGTTACGCTCAAATCAGAAAGAAGAAATGAATCTTTTTAGTGTTCTTTTTTTTCTTCTTAATTTTCTATGGTGACAAATTGATGACCAAGAAAGTAAAGAAAAAAATTAACTGGTTACTAATTAATCCAAGTTTTTGTTTCTGATCTTAATCATTATTAGTTCTGATTATATATTTCGTGTAGCTGTTTTTCCTAATACTCTGAAATTTAAACATTATTATTACCAAACTGTAGAAATCTTAATCCATTTAATGTCAGCCGAAAATAATCTTCAGGTGATTCCATCTGCGCATGATTTCCTCCCATGATATGAGTTACCACCCCTTGATCACTTATACTACCCCAAACATCTCAACTGTAGATCTTATGAAAACAGATATTAGATACGAGTGGTGTCATTTTCATCGGAAACACTTAGCAATATGAAGCTGGGAAAGCAGTGTGTTCCAGCTACATTTTTTTTCCATGAAGATTCTGTCGTCTCATAATTTAGGATTTGCTTAAGTGATGTGATTGGACATGCTTGGAAGTCTATTTTTATATCCCACTCTTGAATATCTTTTTTGGACATGTTCCTTTAGCTGGAAATTGTTTTGTGTTTTAGTTGTGAGTAATCATGAATTGTCTAATACCTTGTTATATGTTTGAAATTTTCAGAATCCATATCTTAAACCAGAGCAGAAGAAGCAGGATTCAACACCATTGACCAAATAGAATGGAGGTGAAATGTGTTACGAATGCATTGTAATCTTTGGTGGGAGTTTGTGTTCTTTTTATTACAATGGATCTTCCAAAGCTGCTATGAGAGACATGAGTTTTTAGCTGAATAATAATGTGGAGATTTTAAATCAACATTTGAGTAACTGTTTTAGTTGTTTCTTAATAGTTCAAACACTAAGTTCTTTTGGCTTTAAATCTCCTATAGAGTCTTCCAAAAGAAAGCATAATTCAACTGCTTGCTTTGGTTTATGATGGTTGCTGTGAAGTTTTTTTAATCATTGTTTTGTTAATTCCTGTCACAAGAAGTAAGCGGAAGGCTGCAGCCGCCACAACTCACTTGCTGTGAATTTCACATGAAATGTGACTGTGCTTATGAATTTTTGGTAAAAATAATGCTTTTCTTTCTTTCATGTTCTGTTTTTCTTTCTGTAAAATACCAGCTCAGATTTAGTTTCTACATTTTTTCCTGAGAAATTGCATTGTTTGTCTATACATGTAACCAGTAGCCAAAGAGTTTGAGCGAAGAAACTAAGTTATATTGATTTTTCAAGTAAAAAACTAATATAATTAAGCAATTCAGCGGTATATTTTTTTAATGCTCTGTGCTGGTAGCCATAGAATTCCATTGGCACAATGATTGGGGAAAGAGTCGTAGGCATATCCTATGATGAAGATTTGGCCTTTGCCATTCAAGAGAAGCGGCAATGTCTGGATTTTCCCTCAAGTATATTAACTTGCAACTTTACATGTTATTTTATTTGCTATTGAAGGGTTAGAATTTAGGAGTCAAAAAGCTATCACTGTTTGTTGATAAAAACATGGTCTTACAATTTTGTACTGTGTAATACGTTGTACACATTGTCTGAGCTGATTTCAACTGGACAAGCTGTTTCATTTCCTTTTTGCTCAACAATCGCGTTGCCTCCCTCAAGTCCCAGGGAGAGCCTTTATAATGTAGACATAGTTGAACCTTGGAAATGCTTGGGCAAGTCGAATGCGACCTGATGCAGCAGCTTGTGATGATGCGTTTACTTGCTTTGTTTTGCTAGTAATTTAATGATGCGTTTACTAGCTTTGTTTTGCTACCTGATGCAGCAGCTTGTGGCTGGTGATTTACTATTAGTTATTCTGTTCTCTAATCGTTAGCATTTATGCATCGAATAACATGAGAAATGCATCATAGTATGAAAAACATTTTTTTGTGTGAAAGCACCAAATCAGATGGCAAATGTGCTATATGTTAATATTATTATTATATTTTGAGGGTGCATATGATTACAACTGAAAAGCTGTGCTGGTCCTGTTGGACCCAAAACAAAGAACAGTGTAGGTTTTCTACGAAAGAACGACTGTAAATTCAAAGTGTATGACAGAATAGGTTCTTGATTTACAAAAGCCAACCCAACAGGTGTACAAAGGCAGGGTAATGGCATCCTCAGTAAGGTAGGCACAACCCAAGGAAAATCAGCTGTTTATTTTTATCCAATACCGATTCCCACTTCATTCAATCATCGAAATCTTATTCAGCGAAGCTTGTAAGGAAAAATCATGGAATAGCTGAGCCTAGCAAACATCTATCATTGATATATTCCACCATTGACTATCATCTCCATCACCAAATCATTCCAAGAGTCTATTGGCCCTGGCAAGCACCAGTGTAAGCAATCATTCTGAACTTTAGCATTCTTATCTTCTGCAAATGGCTGGAACTGCCTGTATGGTCCTGGGTGCCCATCTGGTCTCAACAATGATAATCGAGTCGTATCCAGAAGTTTCAAAGCCACCCCCTTTTCAGGTCCTAATGCTGTAGCCTTCTCGAATTCTTCCAGTTCAATATTATGCATTATTGTGTCTACATCGGTCATATTAACCTCATCTTCTTTGAAGGGTACCTTTCTATTGCAAGTGCCCCCACTAAACCATTCTCCATTCTCGAAGTGGTCTGGCGTAGTCGTTCGAAAGAAAGCAAGAGCTTTATGACCAGAGTTTGTAATGAAGTTAAAAATCAGCTGCATTGCTTTGCGATATGCATAATCAAACCCTAGCTCAGTCAAATTCTTTCCAGGGCAGTAATGGCAGCCTGTAACCACATTGTTCTCATGGTATATGGCAGTTTTCAGGAACCATTTCCCTCCAGCAATTATTGCATAATCAAGATTCCTATATTGATCGGTCCATTTTTTATCAAGTTTATCTAGATGAAGCTGGATTTCTGAAGAGGAAACTCCATTCATGTCTTCAAAAATATCTGCTTTGATAAGGAACGGGGTCCAGATTACTGAAAGTGTGAAGTTGTGAGATGGAAAGCGCCATATTCTCGACCTGTATTCCTCATCGTGGTAGACCTCAACAGCTTGCTCCACCTATTGGACATAAATAACAAGAAATCGATTAATTATTGCCTATGGAACCAAATTTCAAAAACTGCCTACAGAATATAATGCTGCTGCACAAAATAAAATAAAATAAAATAACACCATGAACACATCCTTACTCTTTGCATGGCAGATCAGTTTTCTGTTGGATCTCCTAGTCCCTTCTATTTTTATTCCTTTTCTAGAGAATCAAACATATCATTCCAAAACAAGAAAGATGAGGCCAAACAAATAATCATTTACGATCATGTATATTTTATTCCGTGCAAGATTTTGTTTGGATCAATGGGTTTAAATTTGGTTTTATTATGTTGGCCAATACAACTACTAACAGCTGCCAATTATTGATGTCAAATAATTACATAGACTGGCCAACAAGAATTGTTGTGAGTGTGTGCTTGACAATAGTTCAGTGTCCTGAGTGGACATGAAGATTCAAGATGACAATCGAAATCCTTCACATGTATGGTTGGTAAACCATCTCAGAAAAGGACTGGATAACCTCTTAAAAGCTGTGCTCTAACCATTAAAGCAGCAGCTGTACTCCACAATAGATTAAGATTGATGTTCGAACATCAACATCTATATGATCTAGCATCATGAGGATAAAGAAAAGAAAAGAAACAGCCAAATTCAAGCTGGCAAAGCAGACAACAAAAGCCCTTAAATATAAAACCCCAATTTTCGACAGTAATTCATGGGAAATCAGAACCCTGTCCCATGATCACTGCAGAAATATTTACAGCAGTGATGTGGATCATTAGAGGCCTCTATGTGCTTTTGAAAAAGAGGCATGGTCTCTTTAATCATAAGAACCTCAAACCCCCACCACCTCAGCTCAATGCCTAGTTAGCAATTCTATCTTCACATGTGAAGGTGGCTAATGTATACCAATCATTCTAGATTAATTAAACTTAGCTTCTACTCCAACTCTCTTGACTAGATCAGTTTTCAATGAGAGAGACAGCACGAGGCACGTATTGATGATCTAAAGTGCCTCAGATATCAATTTAGCACAATTAAATAATCAATGCACCTAACCAAGAAATTATTTCCAACAAAGTACCAATGGTTGAAGAACCTGGTCAAGCAAGTGTTAGATTATTGACAGTAAATCGAGAAATGCAAAGGCTAAGGACAGAGAGATTTTCTTTAAGCTCTTGGTTTTTACCTGAGAGAGAGTGCAAAGCAATGACTGGACATGGTTACGAGAAATGGAATCACCAATAAAGGCCCATGATTTATTCCTCATCAGGCGAAGAAATTTCTTAGGATTAAACCTGGGGAGACTGCAGCCCCGTGGATTCCACCTCCAGTGGAGGTACCCTGAATCAGGTCTTCCATTTTTCATGCAGTTTTGATGACCTTCAATTTGAAGGCAACTCTGATTTGTGTAAAACGGACCCGAAGGGTCAGGTATCCAATCTCCAACAAACAAATCGCACTTTCCTGCAATTACATGCGTGGAAAATCATCACTACACTAGTAGGAGTATTAACTGAATGTCAACGCTAATACAAAGACTAGACAGAAAACATAATTCTACGAAACGGGAGCGCATGCATTTTAAATGAAAAAAAAAAAGTTCAATCGGTGTAGCACAGAGTGCAGAATTCTAGACACTAGTTTGCATTATTCAGATTTAGATTAGATTCCAAAAGTAAAACCAGACAAGTTACCTAGTACCCAAAAAAAGAAGAAAAGAAACTGCCATGTGGTAGTTGAATTAAATGGTGAGTGGTATGTCTGCATTGACCAACTCTCAAGAATTGGACAAGACGAGATAAAAGAACTCGGGACTGTAAACAGAATAAACAAATGCACAAAAGACATTTACCAAAAAAGTGTTTGGTCCAATCTTCAAATATTCAGAAAATGCAAATGAAAGAAAGAGAGTGGAAGAATTAAGACAATCTTGAATCCAGTTTTCACGGCCAAGAAAACCCATATCCTCATTTCTACAAATCTTTCTTGTAATTAAACCGATTCTTCATCCGGATTATCACTTTCATATTCAGGCATGTATAGAAAAAGAAAGGGAAACAAATTTTGGATACCTGGCTGTGAAGTTTGGCTTTCATTAGCTGCGAAATCATTAGATACTGGCTCTTCAGCAGGCAAAGAAGCCACTAAAGACTCTGGTTCAGTCTCTTCATTAGCTGGTACTGGTGTCTCAACAACTGAAGAGAATCTGAATGAATCAGAGATTAATAAATGGAAAGCAAGACCAACCAAGAGAAATGAGACTGCGAACTTTATAATGACATTATTGTGTTTAGGGGGTGAAAATGGGTTCACAACAGACCTCATTTCCTTCACCATTTGGTTTCAGAGAGACCAGCAAATTCTCTTTGATTGTGGGAGGGAAAAAAAAAGGAGAAGTGTAAACTGATAGCGTAACTGGTTTTCCTCAACAACCCAAATGGTGTTTTAGCATGAAAAAATTAATGTTTTGATTTTGATTGGATTTATTTGGTAGTTAATTACTTATAGAGCAGTGAGGTTGTTAAATGCAAAGTCGAAGAGTTGCTTGTTTCTGTTTTTTTTAAAATGTTTTTAAAAAAATTAAAAACAATTGTTTTTTCAAATTAACTTTTTTAATACATTTTTAAAAAAATCAAAAGCAATCTCTACTCGATTTTCCAAGTACTCCTTTAATGGTTTATTTTGATTGTTCAAAAGTTTAAAAAAAGAATTGATTTTTATATATATTTTAAAATTGATTTTATTAATATTAAAAATAAAATTTAAAAAATATTGTTTTAAAATACTTTAAAAAACAATTTTTTAAAAAATCCATTACTTGTAACACCAAATATGCTTGAATTTTATTTTTGAGGGGTAGCTTAATTAGTAACATCTTATATTTATTTTTTAATGATTATGAATAATTATAAGTTTAAGGTTTTTTTGGAACCATTAAATATTTATATAAAATCCGTAAAATTAATTAAAATATACATAAATTAACCTAAATACTCATATTAATTAAAAATAAAAAAAATGCTCGAAGTCTTGTGATTTGGTTATAGGACGAAGGACAAGGAAGCGTGCGGGGTAGAATTAGAAAGTACAAATATCCTAAACAGTAGAAAATATCGCATGTCGTTTTGGTCTGAATCGAAAATTTTGTTTCTGTACAGACTTCAGCTCCAAGTTGCAGTGCAAGGGAAGCAATTTGTCTTAGATGTAACTAGTTTTTTTTTTTTTAAAAAAAAAACAACATGAACATACACGGGTTATCCAGTATTATAATAAAATTTAATCTATTTTCTTATTTAGTATGATTTTAAAATTAAATTATATGAAGTTACTCTAATATAACCTGATTAAATTAATTGATTAAAAAATAATATGGTTGATCAGTAAAAATAATATAATGATAAAATTAAAAATAATAAAGATAAAATTAATAGAAAAAATTCTTCCGATCTAATTCCTTACCTTACCCAAATTTAAAACTAAACTATATATGATTTTTCTTAATGTAAATTAATTGATTTAGTTAATTCAAAAGTAACTTAGTTAAAAGAGTTTGAGAAAAAAATAGGGGAAAAAAATAATAAAATTAATATAACATAACATGATGTAATCTATTTAACTGATCTGTCAGCTTTAATTGATGGATTGCATAATCGTTAGCCATTATAAATACGGCTGGAACTTGGCTAGACCGATTTTAAAAGTTCTGTTACATCGTAAGTGCACCAAGTTACCAACCCCCCGCCCCCTCTCTCTCAAGAACTGTGACTCGAAGAAGAAAAAATCCTGTTATTTTGCCTCTTCAGAGTACTTTTTTATTATTATTTGAAGAAATTAAGAAGAAATAAAAATAATTGGAATAAATGAGATAAGATGAAATATAAAATAAAGAGAAAGTTGTATTTGATAGTGTTCAATAAGATAGAATAATTATCTTTATATTTTTAATTTTTGGTTGATGAGGAACATGATGGAGTAAAGTATATAAATATTTATTTAATTCTTCATATTTATTATCATCAAACATAATATAATTAAAATAATAAGTAAATATCATTAGTTTTCATTTTAATTTACAATGAGCATTATTTTTTTAATTAGCTTAAAATGGCAACTTCTCCACTTATCAAAATCATGTTAAAAAAAGTTATAATAACCGTAGAAATTATAGTTCATGGCCAGGAAAATAATATAATTGAATTATGTTTTACTTAGTCATTAAATAATTTCTTGAAATATACTTGATGATAAAATAAATAATTAAATCAATTATATGTCAAGTAAAATATTTTCACCAACATAAGTTAAAACCTAATTTTTATTATCATGAAATATACATAAGTTAAAACCTAATGTAATTGAAAATATGAGATATTAACCTAATTTTTATTATCATGAAATATACTTCTCTAGGATTGAGGGTTCTGTGAGAATTTAAAGATCACATGCACAGCGTCTTCGTTGTTTTTATTTCTTTGAGAACATGATTAATTTTCATTTTTCTTTATTATGTATGTTCTATATAATTGTTAGATTAATTCTTCAATAATGATATCATTTCCTTTCACAGTGTTAAAAACCTGGATATTATACTTTTAATATGAACGATTATTAGGTTATTTAATTTTGTTCAATCCATAAAAATAATGACGATTGCTCATTCATTTTGTTATTTGTTTTGAATTATCAACATATATAATTTTTTTTTAATTTGAACCATTTATTTTCTCACCTTAATTTGATGAAATGAAAACACAAAACTACTAATAAAATTAATTTTTTTAAAATTAAGATATGGAAAAATACACGTGTGCGCTAAAACATATTTTTAATAATGAGTAAATTATATATATGTATATATTTTTATTATTTAATTTAAATTAATTTGAGAGGATTTGCTTAATTAACCATCAAAAGATTATAATACATTGTTAGAAACATGACATGAATAGCATATTATTAACTAGACTAGAAAAATAAACTGTATTAAAGTATACCTAACATAACTATTTCATCCCAATAAACAAACTTTTGGGCATCCAGTAATGGTTGGGATATATGCATCCGTTCTGTAGAATATTTTTTAATAATATATTTTATTTAAAAATATATTAAAATAATTTTTTAATAATTAATACCAGTACTAACATTAAAAAAATATATGTTATTTTAAATTAATACTTTTAAGATATATTCGGGAACACATTTTCAAATAAAAAAACAAACTGACGCTAAAAAGGACTAAACATCAGCGAGTTATTATAATATATTAATATTATACTGCTTTTTGTTTTTGAGATGCCCAAGAAGGCGCATGTCGGTGTACCTGTTTGTACTTAAATAAACTAGTTACCGGGACCTGACAAAAACACATTATTAGTATTAAAATATGCTCATGGTGATTTTTTAATGACTTTATCAAGATTAACGTGATCCTAATTTTCATATTTATAAACCCACCTCCACACACCAAATTACTTCATGCTCATTGAGAGAGAGAGAGAGAGAGAGAGAGAGATGTCGTTTCTTTCAGGCACTGCTGATTTTGATTGCAAGAGACTGATGATAATCAACTGTTCAGAAAGCATTTCATCAACACCTTTCACGTCAAGAAAAATAGTCAATGTACAGGCCTCGATTCAAAGTATTGATTGCAGATGAAGAAAGAGGAGAATAACCACGTACCCCTTTGTATGGTTCAAAGTTCAAACTCAAGATATAAAACTTTCCCCAGCAAGGAGAATTAAAACGAACCAGCACTTTGATAATTCAATAAGTTGTTTACTCGTTACCGAGTATTTCTGGATCTTGGTTTTTTTTTAAAAGAAGGTTTTTGGATCAAGTTTTATTCACACCAAAGATGAAAAGGAGTTATGGGATCTGATCTTACATGCATCGAGGATAAAACTAGTGATTGAGAGGGAGAAGACTGCCATAAAAAACCAAAGCACAACTCAGTGAACCTACCGTTCTGAGTACAGAACCAATGCTGTTGGTGTTTGATAAGATTCTGGAGGGCCTCATGTGGGGACTGGAAAGTGGAAAGGGACACTGCCCCTTGTATTTTAGCAAATAAAGCAAAAGCTTTGAATAAAGAGCCTTCCAGCACAATCAGAGTTTGCCAAATTCCTGAATGCCTTTAATATCCCAGTTGCGTGGGAGGATACTTCCATGACAGGTCAGTGACATTTGCCTTGTCACCAGATACTCTACACCGTGGCATTTACTACTTGCCACCATGCATTTGGATGGGCCATAGAAAATATCATTTGCTGGCACAGATCAAGATGCACTCCGGTGCCGAACATGCAAAGGAAAGGTAATCTACTTTGGGACGTGGGCCTTGTGCCCATCCTCGGGAACAAGGCTCAGAAAGACACGAGCCCAGGAGGGAGGCCCGCATAGCACTGCCACACAGTCTGATCATGTGTGTTTGTGGGGCAATCATTGTTTGCAGTTGGAAGGAAAGGATCCTTCGAATAAACGAAGTGCCACGTCTCTCTGCTTCTTCTATACTGATAGACCAATGATTGGCTAGGCCAATCTCGTTAAAACCAACTCATAGTCATATGTTCTTTCAGGTCGAACAGTTCCATTGGGAGAAGAGAAAACCATTTCTCAAGTGTCTTTCAAGAGATTCAAAGGTACCGGACTTGAAATGTGTTCTTCTCCCAAATGAGATAGCGAAATGCTTCAAACTATCCTCGATTTTTTTTTTTATTATTACATGAACAAATCTGTTACCAATGACCGGATGTTCGAATCATCGGTTAAACAAACAAGCTACGACAATAGATATTTTAAATTTAACATGCCTTTTAATTTGATGATAAAATCAGATTTCATACATTTAGAAAAATTTAATAAAGTTTCTCGCTTCAAAAGATTTGAACTCAAAACATCAAAAAACGTCACAACATGTTTCTATAATAGCAGAGAAAATAACTTAAGAACATGGATTGTTTATACATCAAGTCCTAGCTCCTTGTTAAAAGTCTTGACAGGTGATATATGGTGGGGGTGAGGCCCATGAACACGACACAGGATAGTCACAGGTTAAGGAAACACCACGAGATGGTTCCATTGGAGAGCAAATTGCGTTGTAAATAATATACTCAACAAGATACCTTCGATACCTTCCCAGATTTTACAGGAGCAAGAAAGAAAAAGGAAGGAAATCGAACCAATTAGTTTACTTGGATATCACTGTTCAATTTCCAAGTTATTTTCAAAAACGAAGATCAGCAAGCATTCGGTGCCGCATTTAGATAATTACCATGTAGTGCTCTGCCTACAGAATTTACTTTAATGCTGGATCTACAGCAGAAATGAGGTGACTTGAATTTTAAATTGATGAACGAACAAGAACAAGCATTAACAAAAATTGGAAACAATTGCACAATTACTCCATTTCGGCAAGTCACAACACACTATCACTTTTTACATGCGCGACAATCAACATACACTAACAAAATATCAAAGAACCCGCCTTATATTTAAGATATAGTTTCCAGACATCAGAGCTATACCTACTATCCAAAATATAATCACTCATGAACCACAATGTCAGCAACACTTTGTCCAGATCCTTTGAATCCTTTGAATGAATGGGCTGTGACGGTGGTTACAAATTCCAACACAGAACGACTCCAGAGTTCCCGCATTACAGAAGCCACATCACATGCTTTTGACCTCTACAGTTTCATTGCACAGCAGCTTTGGGAACTTTCATGCCAAATCCACGCTTTACCTTCTCAACTCTGTTTGGAAAATCAATGAGATTATGTCCTTCCACTTTCGTAACAAATTTGTTTTCTGTAAAATATTAGATGACACAACAGCAACCTTCATGAAAGAATGGATGTGTAGGTTCAACCCATGTAATGGACTCACATTATTATGGGAGACATTGATTAAATACATTCCTCTCAGAGATGACAAGTTAAAATTAGTAAACTTTCCTTTTCAGGTGGCTAATGGTACAAAAGGATAAGAAAAACTTGAGTTGATCGACAAGATATCTAAAACTAATTTAGCAATTATTCAGTACCGTTATGAAGAGATGTAATCTCTTCATGCAAAGTTAGCCCGGTGCAAATAGTACGGAAAATGCAGTGATGAACATAACACTCACTTGAATAAAAATAGTGTTAAAATTGCATTATTCTTTCTATACCAGTAAAACATTCAGAGTGGTGAGGGAGCCATGATGTTGCTGTGATCCTTTCATTTTTCTTTATGACATAGGCAGTGGTTATAATCAAATGGCGTTGTGATATGACACTCATTGTAAAATAGTTGATGGCAGGATTAAACGATGCAATTCTCATTCTTTGATAAATTGACAAGCAAAAGGAAATGAGGTAAATGAGCAGTGGAGCATGGAAACTTACGTTGGAGCAAGTTTGCCAAGACTATCCATCTCTTCTCCAGTGTCCTCATCCAGGACTCTTCCAGAGATTTCAACGATGTAAGATCTGTCTCTATCAGTGGGCAGTCCTCTACTAGCCAGCAAATCAAAATCTTTCTGATGAAGCTCTCTTCCATTTACAAAAATACCAGTATTCCCACCAGCACACTTTTCTGGCATGGGATAATTTAATTCTTCAATAAATGGCTGCAAGAAAAATAACAATTGCATAAATGTTACTAATAAAACTACCACTCGATGATAATGAAATGCTATTCACACACCAAAAATAAAATGCAGTTGATCTTACAGGAATTATGCCAAGACATGGCCCGCCTACAACACCCCAAAATCCAGCTCGGTAATCATACCTGGTCAAGGAACATAGTAAAAACCAAACATTAAAACAACCTTTTTTATTCCCTTCTAGAATTATAAGCGACCACTAATGTAATTGAGGCACAAAAATAACAAGCATTCAGCCAGCACTAAGCACACTTCAAACACATGCAACATACAAGAACATGTACAATTACAAGGTTTACAAAGCACATGGATACCACTACAATCTAAATCCTCAGACAAAAGCATTAATAGCATTCTTATTTGCAACAACTGGTGAATCTGAATGCAAACTTACCAATACTGTCCGGGATGGATCGGTCCAGCTAGTTTTTCAGCTTTCTTTACCAAACGATCTGGTATGTGACGCCCATTAACCAAGACATTATTTCTACCATGCTCGTCTGTCTGGTGAGATCTGGAAAAATCCTTAAAGCTTTTCTTGATAATGTTCGCAAAAAATGAATCACCCCCCTTGTTGTTTCTTGACTGACTATCTTCTCTGCTCACATCACCTGAATCTTGGGACGCTGCAGTATTAGAATAATCAGGAAATGACACCTCCATCTCAGTCGCCACAGGAGCCTCTTTCATAGAATTTTGTCGAGTGTTAGCCTTGTTTGTTATCACCCTTTCGTGATCTGCACGATTGCTTCGGTTTCCCTTCCCAAATCGATTCACTGCATGATTATTAGAAGAGTAATCAAAATGCTGCTGAAGAGGTGAACCAGGAGGTGGTGGAGACAGTGAGGCTTGCTGAGTACCATTGATGGGTGCAATTAAAATGTCTGGGATATTTTCATACTCAGATGTACTTGGAGATGAAGAGTGGAAACTTTGTGTCTCCTGAGGATTGGTTGAGTTCAAATGGTGACCTATTGGATCTGTTTCTACTGTTTGGAAGTCATAGCCAGAATTATCATAATCATCAGAAGAGAAATTTGCATTTATCCTGTTAATGTGGTCTTGGGAATATGAAGTGTGGGTTTTTATCATCTCACTGGAGCTGTCATCAACCTCTGTAGGAATCTGTGTTGCTTCTGTGTTAACAGAAAGCATGAGTTTCTTGTTTACAACAGAAAAATTGATCACACTGGAACAGGTGCTGCACTGCATCTTTTGTTGATTGTTAGCCATAAGTAGTACTTTCTTGGGAAGTTGCAGCAGTTCAAAGCAATTAAAACATGTTAAAAATGGAGCGCCGCCAGCTATGGGACGACAACATCTGCTACCACTGGCTAAGACCACTCTTCGAGTATGAGGGCGAGCAAAACCAGCCATTTCAGAGTTGAGATCACTTGGCCATCTTTTGTGGGATTGAGAACTGCGGAAATTCAATTGAGAAGGAACAGGAATCCTGGAATTATTCATGTGTGGGCCAAATGCCGCAGAGTTTCTGTGCTGGTACATTATGGGATTGTTTGACATATCAGGGAACCTTATATTGCCAAAAGAAGTGGGTGGAACTGTTGCTGAAACTCCATGATGCTTCTCATAGCAATGGAAACAAGAACAAGAAGGCTGGTGAAAGGCTGCATTGGATGGATATGGCTCGAATAAATCAGGATTGGTATCAAAGTATTGTCCAGAAAAATATTGACGAGGCGGTTGTTGGTATTGACCAGGTAACTTATGTGGAGTTCTCCTGAGTATTTGGGGCCCAAAAGGATCCCCATATCCAGGTATAAGATTTGACTTGTGCACCGAGGGATGAAAGCTATTCATAGCCATTTCATGCCCATTAGTATAAGCAAAAGACTCAGAATGGTGATTGAAATAAGAGGGCCCTGTGGCATGCCTATCAGGTGCAAAGAACTGCATTGAAGCCCTATTGGGCATTGAAGAACTACCTTCAAACCATTTATCAGAACCACCATAAGAATCTGGAGGAGCCATTCTCCCATTAAGAGGAACCTTCTCGTTGGGTTTGGCAGCCACATCACAGGACCTGCTAAGTTGTTCTTTTAGCTCATCCAGCTTCCTGAGAAGCTCTGCTCGATCTTTTTCAAGGTACTGAACTCTACTAGGCCCACTCTGCTCATCAACATTCCTTAATTGATCACCGTAACTATAAGAAGAATCAAAATTGTAATTCGATGGGCCCTCATCTGGGTAGTTTGAAGTTGAAGATCTCATGCCTTCACCCTCAGATCTCAAGATTCTTTGAAACCCCTCCATTTCACCTCTATCCCCACATTGCCTGCCCGACATCTGTCCAGATCTCCTAGACCCTTTAGTATATCTGATCTGCAAATTCACCTCATCAGGTTCTCTTCCCGCAGCATCACCCCAATCATCTCTATTCCTATCATCTTCAAGACCATTTCCAACGACCCATTTTCCACTAGCAGATTTAGCTGGATTCCGGGATATATCGTCACGGTCCATATCGTTCTTCTCGTGATTCTTTTCTTCACACCTCAAAGAACCAGCATTCGACTTAACATCTGTATCAGAAGCATCACTCAGTTCAACTACATTTTCCACAGAATTCGGTGAGATGGTAGCAACTCCAGCTACCCTAACTTCATCCGATTTCTCCAATGATAAAGTGTCTGTATCCCGATTCTTATTTTTAGCTGCATTTCACATAAACAATAAATACGACTCTAAAAACTTGATCCCAAAAAAAAACTCCAGCAAGTACAGAGATGATTCAATTCATTAATTTCTTCTCTCTCCTTGGTTTCATGATCAATAGAACAGAAATTACAATGAGCTAGGGGGGGGGAACCAAACATTTCATCTAATAAGATGAGAGAAAATCAAATTTCCATTCATTGAGAACAAAAATCTCAAATCAAACATAATGCATCACAACTTACTGCTAATACTCCATAATTAACTGAAAAGGAAACAATCAGCTAGACACCAAATTTTATAACAAAAGCCCAGAATTTCAATTATGAGAAGTAAGAAAAATCAAAATTAAAGACATAATCTTTCTATCGCTTAACCCAATTAACTTTCTCATCAAACAAATAGAAAATTGAGAGAGAAAATCAAGTACCTCGAAGAACAGCACCACAACCACCACACTGATAAACAGAATAATCAGCAAGCTCTGGAAGAAGGTTTTCACATTTTGGGCACCGTACCAACCTCACTTTCGTTGACTCCGCCATTTTTATTATTAATACAAAGTATGAAACATTCAAACAAATATTTTTTTTGTTTATATAAACAATGATACAAAACGACAGGTAATAACACAACAAACAAACACTAGTAGTAACAACGACCTTTCAACCAAGCTTGACAAGAGAACAGTTTTAACATGAAAATAAAAAGATATAGGGTTATTGAGAGAACAAGGAAGTTGAGGAGATCAGAGGTTTAAGAAGACATGGTGAAAACGCTAGTCTTCTAGAGAAGGACTTTTGTCTTTGTGTCTGTTCTCTTCTCTCTGGGGAGCCAAACAAGAAAGGTAAAATGGTGAGAAGGGAAATTTTTCTCGGGAATCTTCTATAGGAGAAACCTTAGAATTTGTGAAATTCTACTGTTGTTGTAGTTGTTGAGAAATTTGTGTTTTTATGCTGTTTGTGACTTTGTGTTTTGTTTGTTTTCATTTGTTTTTGTAGAAAAAGAGAGAGAGAGACCCACACAATTCACGGGATCGTTTTCCAATGTTTCAGGCTTTCAGTTGTGAGCTAAAAACGCTTCACGCGACGTCGTATTTCTTGACCGCCAGATTCCTTTCGGGAATCGATGCTTGTCCGGCTTAAAGTAAAAAAGAGAAAAGTGATAAATCAACGACTTTTTGCTTGGAAATGGCTATCAACTCTCCAGATTTTGATTATTTCAGTTCCTAAAAAGAAAAATTATTACTTAACTCGAAAATAAATACAGAAAATTATTGATAGGGCCTGAAAGTATCCCCTCCTTCACACTGTGTGCGTTTTTCCCAGTATAAAAATAACTCCATGGATTAAAAATCTTTTAATTTTTTTTTTTATAATTCATGAACATTGGCAAGCGAGGACTCCAATAAAAAAACGGGGGCTCAGCATTTAAGTCACACCAGCTTTTATCCTTCTTTGAGAGTGTCACTCATCCATGAAGAGAAGGTTATTATCACAAAATGTTTCTTTTTTTAAATAAAAAAAACTCCATCTCCATCTCCATCTTTGGTGGATAACTAGGATGAATGGAGGTGGGGAGAAAGCGAAAAAAGAGCCTTTGAATTGATGATCAAAATAAATCATATCTGATATCTCAATTTATCAATAAACTAACATTACAGTAGTTGGTGTGGTTTATTCGAATGATTTGGTCAATCAAGCTTACAATAATTGTAGTTCGAGGATTCAAGAATTAATTTCATACACCAATGATGTGGATTTTCAAAGTTAATGCCGTTGATGTTGAATATAAAGGTTGTCATGCAATGCCTGATGGGTGTAAACTATGTTGTTCAAAAAGTAAAATCCTGCATTTTATAGGATTTAGACTTACTTTGGAGTGGAAAGAAGGAGAGGGGTGGGCTGCAATTCGCTGCTGGGGTGCTCTTTCTTCTTTAGCTTTATTGGTTTCTTTTTATATATATATTATCTGTTCCAATTTGTAAACGCAGTATCTGACTTTTTGCTTTTGTGGGTTTGTTGTTAATAGTGATTGGTGAGAGAAAAGCACGGTTTTGGCCGCTGTGAAAAGAAGTGAAAAGGAGAAAGAGAGGGTGGCAGCCGAGTAAAAGAAGAGAAAAACCAGAGCCTGACAGGGTCCGAGTCATGACCAGTCTCCAATTGATTCGCTGCCCCACAACCACACCTTCTAGCGCCCATTCTTCCAACGGACCCTCGCCTGCATCGCTGCCACGACATCTACGTTTGACTTTTTGAGCTTTGAGTTATTAAATTTTGATTTTTACCACGACCTAAATTTCTGGTTCCGCACTGCAGTTCTTGGTGGCTGATAGTTAATTAGGTAGGCAATAAAATTATTAGCAGAGGGCGCTTTCGTAGAATTAGATGGATCAATTTACAGTAGAGAGGTTTATTCAATTGGAATTGGATGAATCGATTTATGAGAGAAGGGTCTGTCCAACAAATCCAGTTACTGCTTGGTCTTGATAATTTATGGAATGAGAGCGTTCTGCTTTTAAAAGTAATAAAGCACTCTTGTTGGGAGTTTTTTTTTACATACTGTCGGTTTGTTTTGCTTGGAATATTCTATAAGAAAATATTCTTCAAGTTTTTCAGTATTTGTTTGTTTCCTGACAGTATTTTTCACAAAACATTTTTTTATGTTTGTTTTTTGAAAAATATTTTATTCTCCGGACACCCATTTTCTATGTTTCTTTTACTTTGATTCTCTTGCCTTAAATAGTGTCTTTTGTTAACAAATTTATCTAAATTAACCATCAATCTAGTCTTAAAATAATAAAAAATAAAAAAATAATGCATTACAACCATTCACAATGTGTTGGATTTATGTGCATGGTAGCGCGGGCTATAGTAATTTATTTGGGCATTATAGTGCCTATTAGCTATTTAACTAGTGTTTCACTACGGTTAAATATTAAAAATATATAAAAAAAAAATTATAAAGTGTTGTTGTATATAATTAAAAATATCCATATTTTTATTCATTTTCACTTTTTAATATGTTAATGATATAATTTTTTGAAATATCCTTTTTTTAGAGTACATATGTTAATGATCTAATTCTCTAGTAAAGAAAACAAGGACATTTCAAATCAATGTTTACACATCAAGATTAAACCCCTCCTCATTAATGATTGCTTCAAAGTCGTCGCCTAGATTTGAGATTTTACGTAGAGAATTTTATTTTTTTAATTAACATAGTTATTCGGATCAGTCTGTGTATACCTCGATTAATTCCACGAGTTTTGAAGTTAAAGACCATGTAAGTCTCTAGTGACCATCATATTAGCAATTATAGGACTCGATCTTGAAATTACAGGAAAAATAAATTTTTTTAATCACAAGTTTTTATTGTCGTGCACCTACTAAATAGTTAAATTTATTATCTTATAACTAGATGCTTTGGTGTTTATTATTTAATTTAAATTCTTTGATAAGAGTTAGATGCAGGGAAATAAATGATTCACAGATCACACCAGTCAAAGCCTAAAGCTATTAAAAAAAAACGCAAGAAGAAGAGCTGGCTGACAAAAAAACAACTGGCAACTTGAAGGGAAAATGAATCCTGCAAACGGCACATCATGCGACCATTCGTACGGCAGCATAGGCAAATTATACGGCCTGCACTTATAGCTACAGGTCTAAATGCTTATTTTAATGGAGAGTAGCAGTTAACGTATCTATATGAATTGTATTATATTTAAAGTAAAGGATTTAAATAGAGGTTATTTTTTAAAATATTTTTTATTAAAATAATATTTTTTTAATTTTAAAAAATTAATATTAATATTAGCATATTAAAAAAATCTAAAAATATATTTTAATTTTAGATAAAAATATATTTTAATTATTTAAAATTATTTTTAAAATATAAAAAAATTAAATGGGAATTTAAATATTTATACCATGAAACGCTGGTAATTTCAGAGTGGAGGTCGAATGTCTTGATGAAAGTCAACATGTCGCATTCCTTTTTGAAATTTTTTTTATTTTAATTTAATTTAATATGGGTATCCGGATCAACTTGCACGATTAGCTATGTGATCACCCAAGCAGGTTAAGATTTACCAAGAGTTGATCCAGAGTTTGCAGGCTTGCAGTTTGGCATCGCAGAGGTAATTGATCAATACCTTCTTGGCTAATTTTAAAAATTAAAGAATCCGATTCCTATCTTTTTTGTCCGAAATCGAGACGTTAGGAAGGATCAATTCTTTTAGATACAAGTGAGCTGTGACAAACATGTGTTTTTTTTGTTTTTCTATTTAATATTATAATTTATTTTGATTCTTTTATAGAGTTATCCTAGTTACGTGTTTGATGGATTAATTAGATTAATTTTTTTTTAAAAAAATCTTTACCATTCAATATTGAATTGATTGTGAATTAAATTTTAAAATTTATTTTGATTTGTTTTCTATAAGGTTATTATAATTTCATAACCAGCTCGTGAATTTGGCAAATTAACCCAAGTTGACATGGGTTAATCCAATTTGTCATTTCAATATTAAAAAAATATATATTGTTTTGATTTTTTTAATTAAATTATATTTTTTTTAATTATCTTGCTTTTAGACCTACCAAGTTAATGGGATAAAGCATACAAAGTTTAAGAATAACAGGGTTTGTTACAAGTCAAAATCCTCAAAAATCAAGAATACTAAAACCACTAGGATACTAAAAAAAATACTTAATTTTATTCATTCATATCTTCACTTGTCAAAAGTTTATCACAACCTTTTATATATATATATATATATAAAAAAAATCTTAATATGTTTTAATAAAAAAATAAATTAATGATACTTGAATTTATTTATTTTATGTTCAATAATATTAAGTTATAGTATACTTCATTCCAGGTAATTGAAGGATAATTTATCAAAGCAACCGCCGCAACTAAATTGCACTGGATTATTGACTTGTGCTACGATTAATGTGGGACGAAATTTGAAAACTCATAATTTAGTCTCTTGATTGAT
>Ga0307515_10005172_pt1 | contig 26524 bp, 26 predicted proteins | sample 17_EM_MG_FD_194513 | JGI IMG/M metagenome (GOLD analysis project Ga0307515, IMG submission 194513) | Populus trichocarpa ectomycorrhiza microbial communities from riparian zone in the Pacific Northwest, United States - 17_EM | ecosystem: Host-associated > Plants > Roots > Unclassified | place... | reverse complement strand
GGCCCAGCTGCAACGCACGGGCTACGCGCTGGTCGTGATCACCAACCAGGGCGGCATCGGGCTGGGCCTGTACACCGAGGCCGACATGCAGCGCCTGCACGTGCATTTGCGCGGCCTGCTGGCCGAAGCCGGCGTGCAGTTGGATGGCATCTACCACTGCCCCCACCACCCGCGTAGCCCGGATCCGGCCATGCGTGGGCCCTGCGAATGCCGCAAGCCGGCGCCCGGCATGCTGCTTCAGGCTGCGCGCGAGCTGCAGTTGGACCTGCCGCGCTCGCTCCTGGTCGGCGACAAGGCCGGCGACGTGGCCGCAGGCCGCGCCGCCGGCGTCGGCCAGAACTTTCTGGTACGCAGTGGACATGCTTTGAGCGACGCGGACATCGCCCAGGCCGACGCGGTCTACGACGACTTGCTCGAACTGGTGCAGCACCACCACACGCCGCCGCGGGCCTGAGCCGGCGCCATCCCCAAATCAAACGGACACCGACGACGATGCAGGTCGATGCTTCTCACTATCAGTTCGAGCGTTATGTCGACATCCGGCGCTGGTGCAGCTATTGGCACCAGTTGAGAGAAGTGCTGGCGCTGCAGCCGAAGTCGGTGCTCGAGATCGGAGTCGGTACCGGCATCAACAGTCTGCTGCTGCGCCAGCTCGGCTGCGAAACATCGACGATGGACATCGACCCGGCGCTGAAGCCCACCCATGTGGGCAGCGTGACCGCCATCCCGCTGCCGGACGCCAGCTACGACGTGGTCGCCGCTTTCCAGGTGCTCGAACACCTGCCGTACGAAGACTTCCGCACCGCGGCGTCCGAGCTGCGCCGCGTCTCTTCGAGCCACGTGGTGCTGTCGCTGCCAGACGCACACAAGATGCTGACTTTCGTGCTGCCGTTGCCCTTCGGCGGTGAACGCCGCTTCCAGATCCCGAAGCCCCGGTGGCGAGCGCGCAAGCACCGCATCACCGGCGAGCACCAGTGGGAAATCAACAAGCGCGGCTACCCGGTCTCACGCATCGTCGGGGATCTCGAAGCCTCGGGCTTGACGGTGCTGCGGACCTTCCGCGCGCCCGAGAACCCGTATCACCGCTTCTTCATCTGCCGCAAGTAGACGGCCAGGTTGCCTTCGACCATCGCGTCGATCGAGAACTGCTTCTCCACCCACAGCCGCCCGGCGGCTCCCATGCGCACACGGCGCTCGCCTGAATCGAGCAGCTCGTTCAACGCACTGGCGAGCGCGGGCACATCGCCCGGTTCGATCAACTCGCCGTTCAGGCCCGGTTGCACGATCTCCGGGATGCCACCGGCACGGCCGCCGACGATGGGCACGCCGCAGGCAGCCGCTTGCAACAGCGCAACGCCCAGGCCCTCCATGTAGGCCGGATGCGCGAGCACGTCGAGGCACGGCAGTACCCGGTCCAGGTCGCGCCGGAACCCCGTCAGCTGCACGCGAGCGGACAACTGCGGGTCTGCCGTCACGCGCTGCTGAATCTCGTCCACCAAAGGCCCCTGGCCCAGCAGCAGCACGCGCGCTTCCGGATGGCGAGCAAATACCGCGGGCAATGCGTCGAGCAAGGTGGCGTGGCCCTTGCGCTCGATGAACTGCGCGGCCATGCCGATCACCAGGGCCTCGTCGGGCAGTTTGAATTCTTCCCGGAACCAGCGCAGTTCGCCGCGCCCAGGGTGGTATTGCATCGTGTCCACTGCGCTGGGCACGCAGGTGATGCGTGCCTCGGGAACGCCTTCGCGTTGCAGCACCTCGCGAATGCCTTGCGAGATGGTCACCACGTGATGGGGCAGGCGGTATTTCAAGGCCGCCCACAGCTTCGATTCGGGGTTGTCGACACGGCGGCTCAACACCGTCGGCACGCCGTGCAAACGGCCTGCCAAGGCGCCCCAGGTGTCGCAACCGCGGCGGCTGTGCAGGTGCAACACGTCGGGCTCCATCTCGCGCATCAGCTGCCGCAGGCGACCCACCAGGCCGATGTCGCCGTCGCCGCTCATGGACATCTCGTGCACGGGCAATCCCAGGTCGCGCACCGCAGTGGCGATCGCGCTGCCTTGTGGGCACGCGAGCGCGACATGCACACCACGCTGAGCCAGCCCGCGCATCAAGAACACGACCTGCAAGGCCCCGCCATACAAGTGCCTGCCGGCTTCGACGTGCAAGACCTTCATGCGGCCCCCACCCGCAATTGCTGGCGCGCCTGCGCCATCACCAGATCGACCGTCCAGTGCCGCATGCAATGGTACGCACCGCCGCAGGTCGGGTGGCGGCGACAGGGAGAGCAGTCCATCGGTTCGTAAAGAATCGCTGTGCGGGGCGAACCAGTGTCCAGGTAAGGCCGGGTCGAGCCGAACAAGCCGACCGTGGGCACGCTCAACGCGGTGCCCATGTGCGTCAGCCCGGTGTCCACGCCGATCAGCAGCGCGCTGTCGGCGATCGCCGCCACAGTCTCGTCCAGCTTCAACTGGCCGACCATGTTGACGAGCGTCGGGCTGGCGGCAGCGATGCGTGCGGCAGCCTCGCGATCGGATGGCCCGCCCATCAGTACCGGCACCAGGCCCTCGGCCCGCAACGCGCCGGCCAGTGCAGCCCAGCGGTCTTCGAACCAGTGTTTCTGCGGCCGGGTCGTGAACGGTGCCAGCACCGCGAAGCGGCCCACCGGCCCCACCGGAACGCCGGCAGTAGCCAAGGCCGCGCGGGCGACATCGCGCGGGCCAGCACCCACGGCCAGGTCGAGCTGAAAGCTGCCCGGCGGTGCACCCAGGTAGTCGGCCAGGTCGCGGTACTCGTGGCTCATGCGTGGGTCGTCGCCCTCGCGTGGGCCCACCCGCTCGGTCATCAGCCACTGGCTGCCCTCGCGCGACAGCAGACCCACCCGCCGCGGCGCGCCGGCCAGCCAGCCCAACAGCCCACTTTTCAGCAGGCCTTGCGCATCGAGCATCAGGTCGAACCGGCGTGCACGCAGCTCGGCCCGGAATTGGCGCACGGCGCGCCACAGCTCGCCGTAACGGCGTTTCTTCCACAGCTGTTGCCACGTCGCCCGCGGCCACGGGATCACCTCGTGCAACTGCGGGTTGTGGCGCAACAAGGGCACTGTTGTCGGTTCTGTCAGCCAGCTGATCTGTGCATCTGGCCAACGCGCGCGCAGAGCCGGGATCAGGCCCGAGGCCATCACGACGTCACCGATGGCGCTCAGGCGCACGACCAGGATGCGCTGAGTCACGCGGGGCGGCGCCCGCGGCGGCGCGGCAGGGACTGGCAAATCGACATGGAGAACGTGCGAAACATCGGTGATATCCGGCCCGTTGGTCGCCGGGCGAGCGGCATTATCAGCGGGTCGAGACTTCTACCGCAGGAAAGCGGCACCGCTCGTGGCGAGGTCTTGTCTAATAGGCGATAATGGTGCGTTGGCGGAGCCAACGCTGCCCGTCACGATGCATTGTCAACGTGGCGAACTGCCTATACGGCAGATGTGGCGTGACCTTCGCCGTTTCAAGTTCTGTCAGTCAAAGGAGCTTACCCTGGCCAAGGACGATCCCAAGACCTCCATCGATGCAGGGGGTTTGCGTTACCGCTCGAAAGTGGCGGGTTCTCCATTCTCCGCGACAGGCGCGTTTGGCGCCGCCACCATGTCGTGTTTTCTATGCGGTAAGCACCGCCCACGGGCGCAGCTGAAATCGCGCAAGTTGCTGGGCAAAGCCCAAGCCGTCTGCTCGCCGTCCTGCCGCGAGTTGGACGCCGCCCAAACCTGACAGGGCCCCGCGGCCGCCTTTTGGCGGCCGCGCCCATTTTTGGCCACGACTATTCATGTCGATGCCTGACACCGACCCGCCTGGAATCCCCGAGGCCATCGATCCCTGGGCCGATGCGGCCACCCCCATCGCGCTGACGCGGCGCGAAAGAGCCGTTGTGCTGGCGCGCATCGAGTCGTTGATGCAGTTCTGGGGCATCACAGTCGAAGACCTGATGGCCCCCACGCCCGACTTAGCACCGCCGCCGCCCGCCGGCCCGCTGCCGATCAAATACCGTCACCCGGTCACGGGCGACACGTGGGACGGCCAAGGCCCCCACCCCGACTGGTTGCGTCGCGCGCTGCTGCAAGAAGGCCTGCGTGTCGACGAACTGAAGCCCGCCGAAGCGCTGCCGCCAACGTCAGAAGCCAGCTGATCCCAACCTGGGGGTGCCCGCCACCCTAAGCCGAAAATTGCACGCACTGGCCTTCGGCGCCCACAATCCCCGCTCTTCAAAGCACTCGCGGGGAAACCAACGTGGCCACTGACAAAGTTGTACTCGCCTTGCACACGGCGCTGCAAGCCAAGTATGGCAAGGCCGGCCTGGCAAGCGTCGGCAAAGCCCTGCGAGCGCTCATAGCCGCCGACAAGCGCCGCGGCCTGGCCACCGTGGTGATCCATCTGGACGACGCGGCTGAAATGGCACCGTACGGTGGCCCTGTCCCCGCGGTGGCTCACGCGCGAGCGGTGAAGAACGCGATCGACCGACTCGTCGCCGCCGCACAGCCTCATTACCTGCTGCTGTTGGGCGGGCCGGATGTGATGCCGATGGTGCCGATCACCAACCCGGCCTACAGCGGGCCGGAAGGCGACTCCGACCGCCATGTGCCGAGCGACCTGCCCTACGCCTGCGACGCACCCTACAGCACCAATCCCAATCGCTTTCTCGGCCCGACGCGCGTGGTGGGCCGACTGCCCGACTTGATCGGCGCCCGCAAACCGACGCTGCTGACCCAGCTGATCAACGCCGCCGCCCGCACCAAGCCACGGCCCCGCTCGGATTACCAATCCAGCTTCGGCCTCAGCACGCAGGCCTGGGCCAAGTCCACGGCACTGAGCCTGACCAACACCTTCGGCCACGCAAAGAACCTGCTGACCAGCCCACCGAAGGCTTCCCGCTGGAGCGCCAGCCAGTTGGCGCCGCGGGTGCACTTCATCAACTGTCACGGCGGCGACACCGCACCCGAGTTCTACGGCCAGCCGCCGGACAAGGACGAATTCCCGCTGGCTCACCACGCCAAACATCTGCGCGGCAAGGTCAGCGCCGGCACCATCGTGGCGGCGGAGTGCTGCTACGGCGCGCAGCTCTATGACCCGGCCGACGCGGCAGGCCACAAGGCCATTGCGCTCGCCTATCTGGAAGACGGTGCCTCGGGGGTGTTCGGCAGCACGACGATCGCGTATGGCCCTTGCGAGGGCAACGGTTCAGCCGATCTGATCTGTCAGTTTTTCGTGCAGCAAGTGCTGGGCGGCTCTTCGCTGGGCCGGGCAGCCTTGGAGGCGCGGCAAAAATTCGCCGGGGCGCGCACGCACCTGGACCCGTATGATCTGAAGACCATGATGCAGTTCTACCTGCTCGGCGATCCTTCGGCGCAGCCGGTCGAAGTCACCGCGCATTCGCTGACCCGCGGCAAGGCCTTCCGCAAGGCCTTTGCTGAACTGCAAGACCGCACGGTGCGCAACCTGCGCCGCGAGCGACTGGAGCGCGAAGGCAAGTACCTGGGTCAGGCGTTGCCAAGCCTGAAGCCGATCGATCAAGGGCCGGGCGACAAGGTGGCTGCCGCCTTGAAAGCCATGACACACGAGTCGGGCCTGAAAGACGAGTTGGTGCACCTGAGCTTCGACATCGTTCCCCCTCGCCGTAGCACCAAGCAAGGCCCGCAGCGCCGCGTGCACGTCGTCAAAGGTCGCCGGCCCGTGCGTGAGGACGGTGCCAGCGTCGTGCGCGTGGTGGCCCTGGTGGCCACCGAAGAAGAAGGGCAGCTGATCCATGTGCGCCGCCTCCACTCCCGCTGACGACGGCGCAGGCAGCGCAGCGCACGTCGTGCTCGAAGGCCGCGTAGAGCGGCGACCGCTGGGGCAAGGCACAAAGAGTGCGCACCCGGGGATGGTGCTGGTGCTGGCCGATGGCAGCTGGCATGTGCTGCGGCGCGCCGGCGGCCATGCCTATGTCGACCCGGCGTTCGAAGCGATGGAAGGCAAGCGCGTGCGATTGCGCGGCAAGCTGCGGCCGAACTTCTTCCTGGTCGAAGGCGTCGACGAGCCGAACGACTGATCGGCTCGTCGGCCGCTTGCGGAGCTAGGCGATGCCCACCACCTTGTGGGTCTGGATGCCAAGACGCCACTGCGGGTGCTGCATGCAGTAGGCGATCGCATCTTGCGTGTTGCGCACCCGATCGGGCCCATCCATCGGCTGCAAGATGAAGTGGTCGAAAGCCAAGTCAGTAAAGCGCTCCGGCATCGCCAGCGCCTGCGGGAACACCAGCTTCAACTCATCGCCGGTGGTCAGGGACAACGGCGCATCAGCCTTGGGGCTCACGCAGATCCAGTCCAAGCCGTGGGGCGCTGGCTGGGTGCCGTTGGTTTCGACCGCCACGTCAAAGCCTCGCGCGTGCAAGGCATCGATCAGCACCTCGTCCAACTGCAGCAGCGGCTCGCCGCCGGTGCACACGACCATCGGTTTGCCGCCCGCGCCGCCCATCCACTTCGCGGCCACTGCGGCAGCGAGTGCCTCTGCAGTGTCGAACTTGCCACCGCCAGGTCCGTCGGTGCCGACGAAATCGGTATCGCAGAAACGGCAAGTGGCGTTGGCCCGATCAGCCTCACGCCCCGACCACAGGTTGCAGCCGGCGAAGCGACAGAACACGGCGGCGCGCCCGGCCTGGGCGCCCTCGCCCTGCAGCGTGTAGAAGATTTCCTTGACCGAGTACGTCATGCTCAAGCAGCCAGCACAGGCTCGGCGTCGCCCACACAAACGATGGCGCCACAGCCTTCGGTTTCAAACAGATCGACGCGCGAGACCTGAGGCAAACGCGCGCGGGCCTGGGCCAGCACCCAGCGCGCGAGGCTGGCTGTGTCGCAGTCCACCAGATCCGGAATGTCGTGCAGCGGGTGATGGTCCAGCGCCTTGAATACTGGCTTGAACAGCTCCTTCACATCGCCGAAATCCACCGCCCAGCCTTGCAGTTCATCCAGCTCGGCGCTCAAGTGCAAGCGCAGTGTGTAGGTATGGCCATGCAGGGCCGCCAACGGGTTGCCTTGGGGCGCTCGGCGCAGGCGCAGCGCGCTGTCGAGGTGAAAGTCCTTCCAGATGCGGTGCGTGGCACCGTCGTACTGCGCGCCGCACGACGCTGTTTCGTAGACCTTCACCGATGCAAGCCCCTTGGCGCCGTCAGCCAGGCGCTGCCAGAGCCAACGGCTCAGCATCTCGCTGGTCGGGTTCTCCAGGCCGGGCAGCTCATTGAGGCACGTGTAGTTCAGCTGGTGGTGCAGCGGCGCCCACAGTTCGTCCAACCGGTCGACGGTCTCATGCGAGGCCTCGCCAGGTGCGACACGCAGGTGCACGACCGCCTCGAAACCATGGCCGTGCATGCGACCGCATTTGTGGCCCAGCGGCACGTTCGGCAAGCGGTGCGCAGACTGGAAACGATAGCGGCGCCACGCATGGGCCACACCCTTCTCATCGACGTCCACACCGCTGTGAGCAGAGCTTTGCACGCCAACCGCAGGCGACTGCGGCAGGTCCAATTGGCCGGCAATCCATCGGGCCAGTTTGTCGTCGCTCGGCTCTTCGATTTGCTCGTTGAGCAGCACGTGATCGAGCGGTGCAATAACTGCGGCCAGCGTGTCTTGCAGGCGGCTCAATTCGCCACCCGGAAACGCTGCCCAACCCTCACCCAAAGCCGCACGCACACGAACCTGAAAACTGTGCCCGTGCAAACGCGACGCACGGTGGCCCGTCGGCAAGCTGTGCAGTTGCCGCGCGGCATCGAAGCCGGCTTGGGCAGTGAAGAAATGGCAGCTCGGCATGACGCAAAGACAAACGGGTTAGCAGCGTGTGCTGCTAACCCGTTGTTATTGGTTGGTCGGGGTGGCGGGATTCGAACTCGCGACCCCTTGCACCCCATGCAAGTGCGCTACCAGGCTGCGCTACACCCCGACGAAGCTCGCATTATAGCCAGGCATTTGGAGCCTTCCGGGCTGATATGAAATCATCGCTGAGGGTCGACGTTTTCTTGCGTCGCATCGGGGGCGAGAACGCCCTTCGCTCCCTCGACCCTCAACTCAGAAAACAAGCAGTTCGCGGATCGCCAGCAATTCGTCGCGAACCTGCTCGACGCTGGGATTGGCCGGCAGCACCGGCAAGCGCAATTCGGCGGTCGAGGCGTGGCTCAGTGCGGCCATGGCCTGCGCGCCCGAGGCCGCAACCGGCAAGCTGTGCGGCTCCGGCAAGCTGTCCGGCAGGTTGTCGTCGGCGCCTTCCAATGACGCAGCTTCAGACAAGCGATTGCGCGCACCGCTGATGGTGAAGCCCTGGTCATATAGCAGATCGCGAATGCGCCGGATCAGCAGCACTTCGTGGTGCTGGTAGTAGCGCCGGTTGCCGCGGCGCTTCATCGGCTTCAGCTGGGTGAACTCCTGCTCCCAATAGCGCAGCACGTACGGCTTCACGCCGCACAGCTCGCTCACCTCACCGATCGTGAAGTAGCGCTTGGCGGGGATGGCCGGCAGGCGATTGGGGCCAGAATCCATAAAAGAATGGGCGTGCGAAATCAATGCACTTCGGCGAAGTGCTCAGACTTTACTCGAACTCCTCCGCAGGCGGCATGTCGCCCTGAACAATCGCTTTCAACTTGTGACTTGCATGGAAGGTCACCACGTTGCGCGCCTTGATCGGGATCGGCTCGCCAGTGCGGGGGTTGCGGCCAGGACGCGGCGCCTTGCGACGGATCGAGAAGTTGCCAAAGCCCGAGAGCTTGACGTCGGTGCCCTGCACCAACGCCTCGTTGACGATCTCGAAGAACGCCTCGACCATGTCCTTCGACTCGCGCTTGTTCAGCCCCAGACGCTCGAACAGCAACTCGGCCAGCTCGGCCTTGGTGAGCGTGGGCGTTTCGAGTGACGGGAGAATGACGCGGTCCATCGGCGGCGGTGCGGTGTCGGCGGGGTCGGAAGGGAAATCGGGCTGCATGCGCTGAAGGCCTTTTCCGGTGCGTGTGTCGTCGAACTCAACCGCGCAGGCGTGCGCCATGGGCCACTTGGGCGCGCGTGACGGCCTCCGCCTGGACCGCATCGATGCGATCGTCGGTCAGTGTGGCTTCGTCATCCAACAATTCCAGCCGAACGGCCAAGCTGCGGTGACCAGCGGGAATGTCAGCCGTCGGTACGGACGGTTTGTAGATGTCAAACAGCGTGGCGCGTCGCACCAAGCCAGCCGGGTCAGCGCGCAACGTGGTGACCAACGCGTCATGGCCAACCTGTTCCGATACCACCAAGGCCAGGTCGCGCACGACCACCTGTTGGCGGGGCACCGGCTTGGCCTGGGGCACGTCGCGCCGCTGCACGGCGGCGAGGTCCAGCTCGAAGAGCACCGGGGCTTGCGGCAGCTCGTAGGCCTGGCGCCAGCGTGGGTGCAGTTCGCCGACGTGGCCGATGACCTCGCCGTCCAGCTCAACCGCAGCACAGCGACCCGGGTGCATGGCCGGGTGCTCGGCGGCGACGAAACGCGCCACACGGGGAGCCAGCAAGGCTTCGACATCGCCCTTCAGGTCGAAAAAGTCAGCCACGCTGTCGGGCTGGCCCCACTGCAGCGCCGCTGCAGGGCCATAGACCAAACCAGCCACGCGCTGCGGCTGGGCGATGCCTTGCACGGTGCTGTCGCTGGCACCCATGCTCGCGTCGCGGCGGAAGACACGACCCAACTCGAAAACACGCACGCGTGATGCCTTGCGCGACAGGTTGTAGCGCAGCACGTTGATCAGGCTGCCGACGAGGCTGGAGCGCATCACCGCCAGCGGCGCTGCGATCGGGTTCAGCACCTTGATCGGGTCGGTGTTGCCGGCCAGTTCGTGTTCCCAGCGTTCTTCGACGAAGCTGAAGTTGATCGTTTCCTGGTAGCCCTGCGCCGCCAGGGCGTGGCGCACGTCGTGGGTGCTGCGCTGTGACTCCACCCGCATCCGCGCCATCACCGGCGCCAGCGGCGCGGTCGCCGGCAGGCGCTGGTAGCCGATCACGCGGGCGACTTCTTCGATCAGGTCCTCCTCGATCGCGATGTCGAAACGCCAGCTCGGCGGCGTCACGGTCAGCGTGCCTTCACCTTCGCTGAACTGCAGGCCCAGGCGGCGCAACACGCCGGCGCACTCTTCCTGCGTGACAGGCATGCCGATCACTTTGGCAGCGCGGGCCACGCGCAGCGTCACTGGCTTGGCTTCCGGCAACTCGCCCTGCCAATCCGTCATCGGGCCGGCCTCGCCGCCGCAGACGTCCTGCACCAGGCGTGTGATGTGCTCGATGTGCTCGACAGTCAGTGCTGGGTCGACGCCGCGTTCGAAACGGTGGCCGGCGTCAGTCGAGAAGGTGTAGCGGCGCGAACGGCCAGACACCGCGTTGGGCCACCAGAACGCCGCCTCGATGTAGATGTTCTTCGTGTCGTCGGACACCGCCGTCGAATCGCCGCCCATGATGCCGGCGAGCGACTCCACCTGCGCCTCGTCGGAGATCACACCGACCTGCTCGTCGAGCTCGATCGTGTTGCCGTTGAGCAGCTTCAGGCTTTCGCCCTGCTTGCCCCAGCGCACGGTGAGGCCGCCGTGGATCTTGTCCAAATCGAAGATGTGCGACGGGCGGCCGAACTCGAACATCACGTAGTTCGAGATGTCGACCAGCGGTGACACGCTGCGTTGGCCGCAGCGCGCCAAGCGCTCGACCATCCAGGCCGGGGTCGTGGTCTTGGGGTTCACGCCGCGCACCACGCGGCCAGAGAAGCGACCGCAAAGATCGCTCGCTTCCACCTTGACCGGCACGCGCTGGTCGTTCGCAGGCGTGACCGGTTGGAAGCTGGGCACCTTCAGCGGCGAGCCTGTCAAGGCCGACACTTCGCGCGCAATGCCGTAGACGCTCAGGCCATGCGCCAGGTTCGGCGTCAGCTTCAGCGTGAACAGCGTGTCGTCGAGCGACAGGTGCTGGCGGATGTCCTGGCCCAGCGGCGCATCGGCCGCGAGCTCGAGCAAACCGCCGTGGTCTTCCGACAGCTTCAGCTCGCGTGCTGAGCACAGCATGCCGAAGCTCTCGACGCCGCGCAGCTTGCCGACCTTGATCTCGAACGGCTGGCCATCGTCGCCGGGCGGCAGCTTGGCACCGACCAGCGCCAGTGGCACACGGATGCCGACACGCGCATTGGGCGCGCCACAAACGACTTGCAGCAGGCCGTCCTTGCTGTGCGGGCCTGCATCGACGCGGCATACGCGCAGGCGGTCAGCGTTCGGGTGCTGATCGGCCTCGACGATCTCCGCCACCACGATGCCGGCAAACGGTGGCGCCACGGGGCGCAGCTCTTCCACTTCCATGCCGGACATGGTCAGCAGATTGGCCAGTTCGGCGGTATTCAGCGCTGGGTTGCAGAACTCGCGCAACCAGGATTCTGGGAATTGCATGGGATCGGTTCAGTCTTCGGTGTTCGGGATCAACGGCGGCTGTGACGGTCGCGTCACGGAACTGCAGTCACTGAAACTGGGACAAGAAGCGCAGATCGCCGTCGAAGAACAGGCGCAGGTCGTTCACGCCATAGCGCAACATCGTCAGCCGGTCAGGGCCCATGCCGAAGGCGAAGCCGATGTAGCGCTCGGGGTCGAGGCCGAAGTTGCGCACGACGTTCGGGTGCACCTGGCCGGAGCCGGCCACCTCGAGCCAGCGGCCTTTCAGCGGGCCGTCGGCAAAGGCGATGTCGACCTCGGCCGAAGGCTCGGTGAACGGGAAGAACGACGGGCGGAAACGGATCGTCAGGTCGTCCGTCTCGAAGAAGTTGCGGAAGAAGTCGGCGAACACCGACTTCAGATCCTTGAAGCTGACGTTCTCGCCGATCCACAGGCCTTCGCACTGGTGGAACATCGGCGAGTGGGTCGCGTCGCTGTCGACGCGGTAGGTGCGGCCCGGCGCGATCACGCGGATCTCAGGAATCGTGTCGCCGCGGGCCAGCGCCTCGGCATGACGAGCCGCGTGGGCGCGCGCGTAGCGCACCTGCATCGGGCTGGTGTGCGGACGAAGGTTGAGCCAGCGGCCACCGTCGTCTTTCATGTCGACGTAGAAGGTGTCCTGCATCGAACGCGCCGGGTGGTTCTCCGGGTTGTTCAACGCGGTGAAGCTCATCCAGTCGGTCTCGATCTCCGGGCCGTCGGCCACATCGAAGCCCATCGAGCCGAAGATGGCTTCGATGCGCTCCATCGTGCGCGACACCGGGTGCAGGCCACCCTGCCCACGCTGGCGGCCGGGCAGCGTCACGTCCAGCGCTTCCGCTTTCAGCTGCGCTTCCAGCTCAGCGTCGGCCAACGCCTGGCGGCGCGCGTTCAGCGCAGCCTCGATGCGCTGCTTGGTCTGGTTGATCTCGGCGCCGCGGGTCTTCTTCTCTTCCGCGGTCAGCGTGGCCAGGCCCTTCAGCAGCTCGGTGACACGGCCGGCCTTGCCCAAAAAGCGGGCCTTGGCGTTTTCCAGTTCGGCCGGCGTGCCGGCCCCTGCGAAATCGGCCTGCGCGGCGTCCACCAATTGATCGAGGTCGTTCATGCTTACCAAGCGAAGATCAAAAACAAAATAAAAAAGGCCGCACCAACAGGTGACGGCCTTCGAGTGCCTGTGCGGCCTCCGGTGCCCCTGTTGCCAAGGGCGCCGGAAGAGCCTGCAGCGGTATCAGCTCAGCTGGGCCTTCACCTTGTCGACGATGGCAGCAAAAGCAGCCGGATCGTGAATGGCCATGTCCGACAGCACCTTGCGGTCCAGTTCGATCTGGGCCTTCTTCAGACCAGCGATGAACTTGCTGTAGGTCAGACCCAGGCCACGGGTTGCCGCGTTGATACGGGCAATCCACAGCTGGCGGAACACGCGCTTTTTGGTGCGGCGGTCGCGGTAGGCGTATTGGCCCGCCTTCATCACCGCCTGTTTGGCGATGCGGAAGACGTTCTTGCGACGACCACGGAAGCCCTTGGCGAGGGCCAGGATCTTCTTGTGACGGGCGCGGGCGGTTACACCACGTTTAACGCGAGGCATGTTGGTTTCCTTTCAGTCCGTCAGAAGATCAGAGGCCAGCGTAGGGCAGCATCTGCGCCATGTGGCCCATGTTGGTCTCGTGCACGTTGACAGCACCACGCAGGTGGCGCTTGTTCTTCGTGGTCTTCTTGGTCAGGATGTGGCGCTTGAACGCTTGACCGCGCTTGACGGTGCCACCCGGACGGACGCGGAAACGCTTCTTGGCCCCGCTCTTGGTCTTCATTTTGGGCATGACTGCTCCTTGTGAATTGCCTCTGCTGGGCGGCCCCCGCGGATGCGGTGGCACTTGATGGCCTGCAGTGGCTTCTGCATCAACCCGGCAGTGACCAAACCGCCGGGTGAATCCTTCAAAATTTCGTAGCGTCGGTTAACGCTTCTTCGGTGCCAGCACCATGATCATCTGGCGCCCTTCGAGCTTGGGCATGTGCTCGACCATCGCCACATCGGACAGCTCGTCGCGAATGCGTTCGAGCAAGCGCATGCCAATGTCCTGGTGGGTGATTTCGCGGCCCCGGAACCGCAAGGTCACCTTGCCCTTGTCACCGTCTTCGGCGATGAAGCGGCGCAGGTTGCGCATCTTGATCACGTAGTCGCCTTCGTCGGTGCCCGGGCGGAACTTGACTTCCTTGACTTCGATGACCTTCTGCTTGGACTTCGCTTCGGCGGCGCGCTTTTGTTCCTGGTACTTGAACTTGCCGTAGTCCATCAGCCGGCAAACCGGCGGATCTGCAGTAGCGGCAATCTCGACCAGATCCACGTCGGCTTCGGCTGACATCCGCAAGGCGTCCTGAATGCTGACGATGCCCAATGGCTCGTTCTCGACGCCGTTCAGGCGCACATTCAGGGCGGTGATCTCACGGTTCAGTCGATGCTTGCGCTCGACGTTAGGCATCCGACGGTCGGCAAAAGTAGCGATGGTTCAAACCCCTCAAACAGGCCCTGAGGCAAGAGCAGGACCCGACAAAAACATTCGGCGAACGAAAACCGAGGCTGACCTCAGAGCTTGGCCGCGATGTCGCCTGCGAGCTTCGACTGGAAGTCTGCGAGGGACATCACGCCCAGATCCTGGTTGCCTCGGGCGCGCACCGCGACGGCCCCGCTTGCCTTTTCCTTGTCGCCTACGACGAGGATGTACGGGACCTTTTGCAACGAATGCTCCCGTATTTTAAACGTGATCTTCTGGTTGCGCAAATCGCCCTCCGCCCTAACTCCTTGTTTTTTCAGCGCTTTGACCACGGATTCGACGTAATCCGCCTGGGCTTCCGTGATCGAGGACACCACCACCTGCGTCGGTGCCAACCAGGCCGGCAGCGCGCCGGCGTGCTGTTCGATCAGGATGCCGATGAACCGCTCCAGGCTACCGACGATCGCCCGGTGCAGCATCACCGGCGTCAGGCGGTCGCCCGATTCGGCCACGTACTCGGCGCCCAGGCGCTCGGCCATGAAGAAGTCGACCTGCATCGTGCCGCATTGCCACTCGCGGCCCAAAGCGTCCTTCAGCGTGTACTCGATCTTCGGGCCGTAGAAAGCGCCGTCGCCGGGCGAGATCACGAATTCGCAGCCCGAACGGCGCAGGCTCTCCATCAGCGCGAATTCGGCCTTGTCCCAGCTCTCGTCGGCGCCAATGCGCGCCTCCGGCCGCGTCGCGACCTTGTAGAGGATGTTCGTGAAGCCGAAGTCGGCGTAGACCTTCTGCAGCAGCGCCGTGTAGTCAACACACTCCTGCAGGATCATTTCTTCCGTGCAGAAGATGTGGCCGTCGTCCTGCGTGAAGCCACGCACCCGCATGATGCCGTGCAGGCCGCCCGTCGGCTCGTTGCGGTGGCACTGGCCGAACTCACCGTAGCGCAGCGGCAGGTCGCGGTAGCTCTTGATGCCCTGCTTGTAGATCAGGATGTGGCCGGGGCAGTTCATCGGCTTGAGCGCGTAGTCGCGCTTCTCCGATTCCGTCGTGAACATGTTCTCGCGGTACTTCTGCCAGTGGCCCGTCTTCTCCCAGAGCGACTTGTCCAGGATCTGCGGGCCCTTGACCTCGAGGTAGCCGTTGTCGCGGTAGACCTGGCGCATGTACTGCTCGACGCATTGCCACACGGCCCAGCCCTTGGGGTGCCAGAACACCGTGCCGGGCGAATGCTCGTCGAGGTGGAACAGGTCCAACTCGCGGCCGAGGCGCCGGTGGTCGCGCTTCTCGGCCTCCTCGAGCATCGTCAGGTAATTCTGCAGGTCGTCCTTGCTGGCCCAGGCCGTGCCGTAGATGCGCTGCAGCATCTCGTTGCGGTGGTCGCCGCGCCAGTAGGCCCCCGCCACCTTCATCAGCTTGAAGTGCTTCAGCTTGCCCGTGGACGGCACGTGCGGCCCGCGGCACAGGTCTTCGAACTGGCCTTCGCGGTACAGCGACACGTCTTCGCCAGCCGGGATCGAGCCGATGATTTCGGCCTTGTAGTGCTCGCCGAGCGACTTGAAGTAGGCCACGGCCTCGTCGCGCGGCAGCACGCGGCGCTCGACTTTCTCGTCCTTCTTGACCAGCTCCCCCATCTTGGCCTCGATGGCGACCAAGTCTTCGGGCGTGAACGGGCGCTTGTACGAAAAGTCGTAGAAGAAGCCGTTCTCGATGACCGGGCCGATCGTCACCTGGGCCTCGGGGAAGAGCTCCTTCACCGCGTAGGCCAGCAAGTGGGCCGTCGAGTGGCGGATCAGCTCCAGGCCGTCGGCGTCCCTGTCCGTCACGACGGCGAGCGGCGTGTCGGCCTCGATCAGGTAGCTCGTATCGACCAGGCGGGCGTCGGCGCCCTGCCCCACACGGCCACCGAGGGCCGCCTTGGCGAGGCCGGCTCCGATCGAAGCGGCCACTTCTGCAACCGTCAGCGGGCCCGGGTACTCACGTTGTGAACCGTCGGGCAAAGAGATCTTGATCATTTGGGTATTCCAGAAACGAAAAAACGCGGCTGAAGGGCCGCGTTTCGTGAGGGAAAGTTAGGACGAGTCCGAACGTGCCGCGGCCGACTAGGTGATGTCTCCAAAGGTCGTAGTTCGCGGTGTCATAACCCGTGCTGCCTTTCCTGCTCTTGCTGGTGGGAGCGCGAATTGTAGAACGAGAGCCGCGCCGCCAACAATCACAGGGCTTCGGCCTCGATCGGTGCATTGGACTCGACCAACGCCGCGAACTCGTCGGCCAGGCGTTGGCTCTCGGCGATCGCGCGGCGCCAAACTGCCTGCCGCGTGGCAATGTCATCGCCAAAGGCCTTGAAATCGCCGCGGTCGGGCAGCTTGCCGCCCGGCAGTCCGGCGATCCACTCGGCGCGTGGCGCCAGCACCACCACGTTGTCGAGCGCCGAGGTGCTGCGGTGCCGGTGCTTCAGCACCTTGTCCAGCCAGCCGGGCACCAGCGTCGGCTGGAAATGCGGGTAGAGCACCAGGCCCTCGGCGATGCGGTCGTAGCGCAGGTGCAGGTGGTAGTCGGTGATGCCGCCGTCCCAGTACGCGCCAGCCGGGGCGCCGGGGATGTTATGGACCGCCTCAAGCCAGAACGGGATCGAACAGCTGGCCAAGACAGCCGGGGCCAAGTTCGCCGCGCTGAGATCGACCTGGTGCGAGCGGTAGTCGTGCAGCGGCAGCGGCAATGGGTCGCGCGGGTCCGAAAACACCACCCGCTCCAACCAGCCACCCATCGCGCGGCGCGACAGCAGGTTGCTGACAAAGGCGCCGCCGTAGCCCAGCGGTGTCCGCAGCTTGCCTTCGCGTCGCAGCACATGGCGCCCACGGCTGGTGAAGACATGCAGCCGGTAGCGTGGGTGCCCCAGCAGCTCGTGCTCGACGCCATCGAAGTGCTCACCCAGCTTGGCGCCGAAAGTGCGGCTGACGACCTGCGCGGTGGGCTGCTTGCCCGGCGCGTGCTCGTACGACTGCATCACGTAGTCGTCGGCCAGACGCGCCAAAGCCGCGTCGGGGTCGATGCGGCAGGCCGACGCCATGCGCCACGCACCGATCGACGCGCCGAGCAGGTGAACGGTCTGCGTGCTGCGCGGCAGCCACTGGCCGAAGAGGTACCGGTCCAGCGGGTTCAGCACCAACCCCTTGGGGCCACCGGCGGCGGCCGGGATCACCGCCACGTCCGCCGGCTGCAGGCCCCGCTCGCGCAGTTGCTGGCGAGCCCGCGGGCCCGCCAGAACGCGCAAGGCTTGCAGACCCGCCATCGGCGTTGTCAGCGCTTTTGCAGCTTCGCGAACGCGGCTGCCATCGCGCTGGGGCCTGCAGCCGGTGCCGCTCCACGCGGAGCCGCCCCCGCGCGCTCGCCGCGCGCCGCCGGCCGGTAGCTGTTGTCGCCCTTGGCGCCCTGGCCTTTTTGCGAAGGCGCCGCGTCGAGCTTCATCGTCAACGAGATGCGCTTGCGAGGCAGGTCAACTTCCAGCACCTTGACCTTGACGATGTCGCCGGTCTTGACGATCTCACGCGCATCGGTGACGAACTTGTTCGACAGCTGGCTCACATGCACCAGGCCGTCCTGGTGTACGCCCAGGTCGACGAAGGCGCCGAACTGCGCCACGTTGCTGACCGTGCCTTCGAGCACCATGCCTTCGGTCAGGTCCTTGATGTCTTCGACGCCGTCGTTGAAGCGAGCGACCTTGAAGTCCGGCCGCGGGTCGCGGCCCGGCTTTTCCAGCTCGGTCAGGATGTCCTTGACGGTGATCGCGCCGAACTTTTCGTCGGCAAAGGCTTCGGGCTTCAGCGCACGGATCACGTCGCTCTTGCCCATCACCTCGGCCACCGGGCGCTGCAGCTTGTCGAGCATGCGCTGCACCACCGGGTAGGTCTCGGGGTGCACCCCCGTCAGGTCCAGCGGGTTGTCGCCATCGCGGATGCGCAAGAAACCCGCCGCCTGTTCGAAGGTCTTGGCGCCCAGCCCGGCCACGTCCATCAGCTGCTGGCGGGTACGGAAAGCGCCGTTCGCATCGCGCCAGCGCACGATGCTGTTGGCCACCGCGTTCGACAAGCCCGACACGCGCGCCAGCAGCGGGGCCGACGCGGTGTTCAGGTCCACACCGACCGAGTTCACGCAGTCCTCGACCACCGCATTGAGGGTACGAGCAAGTTCGCTCTGGTTCACGTCGTGCTGGTATTGGCCAACACCGATGCTCTTCGGATCGATCTTCACCAGCTCGGCCAACGGGTCTTGCAGGCGGCGGGCGATCGACACCGCGCCACGCAGGCTCACATCCAGGTCCGGCAGTTCTTTCGAAGCAAACTCCGAAGCCGAGTAGACCGACGCACCCGCCTCACTGACCACCACCTTCTCGATGTGTGTGCCCGGAGCCAGCTGCTGGATGCGCTTGATCAGGTCGGCCGCCAGCTTGTCGGTCTCGCGGCTGGCAGTGCCGTTGCCGATCGCGATCAGGTTCACACCATGGGTGGCGCACAGGCGACCCAGCGTGTGAATCGAACCTTCCCAGTCCTTGCGCGGCTCGTGCGGGTAGACGGTGTTCGTGTCCAGCACCTTGCCGGTGTCGCTGACGATCGCCACCTTCACCCCCGTGCGGATGCCCGGGTCCAGCCCCATCACGACGCGCTTGCCGGCCGGTGCGGCCAGCAGCAGGTCACGCAGGTTTTCAGAGAAGACCTTGATCGCGACCTTCTCGGCGTCTTCGCGCAGACGACCGAACAGGTCACGCTCCAGGCTCATCGACAGCTTGACCTTCCAGGTCCAGGCGACCGTCTTGCGGATCAGCTCGTCGCAGGCGCGCTTGGCATGGCCCCAGCCCAGGTGGTGGGCGATGCGGCTTTCGGCCATCGTCGGCTGGCCCGGTACGACCTCTTCGTCGAGCACCAGCTTGGCGTCGAGGATTTCCTGCGTGCGGCCGCGGAACACGGCCAGCGCACGGTGCGAAGGCACGGTGCAGATCGGCTCGTCGTATTCGAAGTAGTCGCGGAACTTGGCGATGTCGGCGTTGTTGACGTCCTTGCCGTCCATCAACTTGGACTGGAACAGGCCCTCTTCCCACAGCCACTCACGCAGCTTGCGCACCAGCACGGCGTCTTCGGCCCAGCGCTCGGACAGGATGTCACGCACACCGTCCAGCACCGCGTAGGCGTCGGCGAAACCACCATCGGCGTTGATGAACGCCTGGCCTTCAGCCTGCGGATCCAGCGTCGGGTCGGCGAACAGCCTGTCGGCCAGCGGCTCCAGCCCCGCCTCGCGGGCGATCATGCCCTTGGTGCGGCGCTTCTGCTTGTACGGCAGGTAGAGGTCTTCCAACTCCTGCTTGGTGGGCGCCGCCGCGATGGCTGCATGAAGCTCGGGCGTCAGCTTGCCCTGCTCTTCGATGCTCTTCAGCACCGCAGCGCGACGCTCTTCCAGCTCGCGCAGGTAGCCCAGGCGCGATTCCAGCTCGCGCAGCTGGATATCGTCGAGCCCGTCGGTCGCTTCCTTGCGGTAGCGGGCGATGAAGGGCACGGTGGCACCGCCGTCCAGCAGTTCGACGGCGGTATTGACTTGCGCCGGGCGAACCTTCAGTTCGGCGGCAATTTGCAACAGGATCTTGTCCAAGGCGGAAACCGATTCAGGCAGAGCGACAAAGCGCGCGAGTGTGCCAGAACCGCAATGCCAAAAAGTGTGCTACCCGAGGTATTGCAACGCGGCCAGCGCGAGCGCGAAACCGCCGCCGATCAGTAGCAGGATCAGCGCCACCTCCAGCGTCAACTTGCCCTTGCAAGCGAAAGCAACAAAGAAGCACGCGCAGCCGGCAACGACGCCGGTGAACATCAGCGCGGTACCTTGCTCGGCGCTCAGGTCCATGAAGCCGGCGCTGAGCGCACAACCCAGGATGGCCAGGTTGCCGGCGATCGTGAACGAAGTGCCCCAGCGTTCACGCTCCGGGCCCACCGGCAGGGACTCGCGCTGCCGCCCCAACCGATCCCTGCGCTGGCTCGCCGCGGTGGCCAGCAGCACCGCACCGCCCAGCACGCCGAAACCACCAAAAGCCCCGAACACGCCCACCATCGCATACGGTTGGCGTGGATCTTCCAGCGTCTCGGCGAAACCCGGATGCTGGAAGATGAACCAGGCGAGCACGGCGGCCGCGCCCAGGCCGGTGGCGCCGAAGAGCATCATCGTGGTGCCGGCGCCAGCTTCGAAGCTTGACCAGCGCGACACAACCCAGCCGACCAGCGCCCACAGCGGAAAGCCGCCGAACAGGGCGGCCAAGCCCCAGCCGATGAGCGCCTCGTAGTCCATGCCACGAATTGTGCGTGCCTAGAATCGACTCGATGAAGAAATCACGGGATGCCGAGACGCCGAGCGACGAGCCCAAGTTGCCGGAGGTGCCGCCGGAGACGGAAGCGCAGCGCAACGACCCGGATTTCGTCACCGCGCTGGCCCGCGGGCTGGCGGTGCTGCGCTGCTTTCGCCGCGGCGAGAAGGTGCTGGGAAACAAGGACCTGGCACATCGAACCGGCCTGCCCCGCTCGACGATTGCACGCCTGACCCACACGCTGACCGACCTGGGTTATCTCGAGTTCCACCCGGACATCGAGAAGTACGGCCTGGGCCTGGCGGTGCTGAACTTCAGCGTGGCCTACCTCGGCAACCTGGATGTGCGCGAGATCGCCAAGCCGCTGATGCAGTCACTCGCCAATGAGGTCGGTGCGACGGTGACGCTGGCGGCACCGCAGGCCCAGCACATGGTGTTTCTCGAAGTGGCGCACGGCAACCCGACCTTCGCATTGCGCGTCGGCGTGGGCGAGCAGGTGCCACGCGGCACCACCGCGGTCGGCCGAGCCTGCATGGCTGCACTGTCCGACCGCGACCAGAGGCTTTTGGAGTTCCGCAAGCTGGTGGCGCGTGAGGCCGATTGGCCACGCGTGCGGGCCGACATCGAGCAGGCCTTTCGCGACTTCGACACGCACGGGCTTTGCCTGTCACTGGGCGACTGGAACAAGGACGTGCACGCCGTCAGCGTGCCGATGCTGGGGGCCGACGGCCGCAAGGTGATGGCCTTCAGCGCCAGCATGCCCGCGCGCCAGGCCGATCGCGAGCGGCTGCTGGGCGAGGTCGGGCCGAAGCTGGTCGCGATGCGCGACCGTGTCGCGGCCACGCTGGCCGGGCGGTTCTGATTAACGGGTTCAAAGCCCGGCTTCGTCGGTGCCAACGACACCGGGTCAGTTCGCGGTACCGCTACTGAACCGGACCTCGGAACACCCAAGCTTCAAAAGTGTCGTGCTCGCCTTCCAGGTTGGCAAGAGCAGGCGCAAATCCGGTGACCTTCAACGGCTTCCGCTTTGACGCACTGTGCAGGCCCACGATCAGGTTTTGAGGGTTTCGGATGAGCACCCAGTCTCTTCGACCGGTCAATGGATCCAGTGGAATCTGTCTGAGATAGCGACGCACTTGCGGCTGACGGGGATCCTTCAGCAGCGAATCAAGGTTCGCGGGTGCACGCGGCGTTCCGAGGGGGGAAGCCTGGGCGTACGCTTGAAGCGCTTGCTGGAATGCCAGGCCGACGTAAAGCAACTCCTCCTCGGCATCATGCTGAGCGAGCGAAGCACCCGCCCCCACCGAGAAGGCCGCGGCCACACCGATGACGGCCACGGCGATCATGACTGCCAAATAGGCCAGCCCCCGTTGGGTGCGCCTAAGCTGTTGGGGGCCGGTCGGCATCTTCACCAGTCGCGAAACGCGCTGCCATCGCGACCGCTGCCGAGTGCGCCGCTGCGCAAATCGGCCACATTGCCCCGCACCTCATCACCGGGCGGGACCAACTCCCAGCTGGAATTCGAACTGGTAATCGGGTCCATCGGTGGCATTGATAAGTACTTGCGAGTCACCAGTTCGTCGAGAGAGTCGGGGTAGCGTCCCAGATCGCCGCGAAAGTGAGCGATGGCGTCCCTTGTCACGCGCAGGTTCTCGCGCAGCACAGATTCCTTGGCTGCATCGACGCTGTGGAAGTACCTTGGCGTGGCTATCGTCAGCAGCAATGCCAGGATGGCCAGCACGACCAGCAACTCTATGAGGGTGAAGCCGGCGACCGGGCGACGAGCTGACATCGGCTTCACCACTGGTCGTACGCAACGCCGTTGAGGCCTTGCACCGTCGATCGGGAGTGAACGTCATACACGTCGTCCCCCTCTCGAGGGTCGGCGGCCTCGCTGTCGTATGACCTCAAGCCCCACACCGACGCGGCCCTTTGGGTGGCTTCATCGCCCATCGGATCGCGAGGCACTCGGCGTAGGAAAAAGATCTTGCGTTTCTTGGGATCGCTTTGATCGTCCTCGCCTTCGACCAGGCGATCCAGGCTTTTGGGATAGCCGGAAGCCCCGGCGTCCTTTCGAATACGCCCTTGGTCGCTGGCCATTTTGTAGGCATCGATCGCACTTCGGATCTCGCGCAATGCCAGCCGCAACTCACGCTCCTTGCTTCGCTGGTAGGTCACTTGTGCAAGCGGTGTAGCCACCGTCGCTAGCAGCGCCAGGACAGCCAAGGTGATGAGCAACTCGACGAGGGTGAATCCCGCCCGAGCGCCGTGAGACGCATCGCATATCTTTGTCACGGCGCAACAGTCAACTGAAGCGGCGAAGGGGCCGAGTAGGTGACAGCGCGTCCGGCCTCTCCTTCCGGCGCGATGGTAAGCACCCTGACGGTCGCGGCTGGACTGACCTTCAACGCCCGCAGGCTCACGGTCATCACCGTGCCCGCTCCGCTGGCCCCGGTGGTGCCGTTGCGCTTGATGGTCGCCAGCACCTGACCGGACGGATCAACGCGCTTTTCGAAGGTGGTCGCGACGCCCCCCTGCGTTAGAAAGTCGCCCTCCAGGACATCCACCACCTCCAGTGCTGCAGCATCAAAGCCCAATGCCAATGGCAATGCCCGAATGGGCTTGCCTGCCTCGACCTGCAACTGAACCTGTGCAACCTGGCCGGGCTTCAACGCCGGCACATTTCCCCAGAGGAACTTCACATCGGCGGCAGGCGGCAGCGCTCCACTCGGGATACCCGCCGGGTCCTGCCCAGAGGATGCTGGCTGTGTCGGCGTGGATTGGTTGAGCGGCGTTGCGCCTTGCCCCGGCGGCGAGCTGGTTGCCGGCTGACTCAACCCAGTGACGGCAGCGGCCCCCGACACAGCGCCACCGCCGCTGCGCATGCCCGAATCGGTGCCCGACTCGAAGTCCAATAAGCTGGCATCAGGCCGCTGAATGTTGCGCAGCACCCGTGGAGTGATGGACAGCACGATCTCGGATTTCGCCGTTTCATCAGTGCTGCCACCGAACAATTTGCCGACGATCGGAGCCGAGCCCAATGCCGGGATCTGGTTGACGGAACGCCGTTCCTCGTCGTTGATCAGCCCCGCCAGTATCTGGTTTTCCCCGTCGCGCAGGCGCAGGACTGTCGCAGCGCTGCGAGTGCCAATCTGGTAGGCCAATGTGCCCGATTTGGTTTGAACTTGGCTGACCAGACTGCTGACTTCGAGCGCCACCTTGATCGCCACATCGCCCTCTGGATAGACGGTAGGTTCAACCTCGAGCTTCAGCCCTACGTCGATGTAGTTGACCGAGTCGGCCACAAAGCCAGTCGAAGTCGATGTCGACGTAATATTGGGCACCCGATCGCCAATGAGAACCCGCGCCTTCTCGCGACTTTTCACGCGGATTTTCGGATTGGCCAGAATATTCGCTGTCGAACCATCCTGTCGAGCCGAAATGGTGAGCGGGTTGACCGATACACCGACCGTGCCGCCATTCAGCCGACGCAGGTCGCTCAGCGTGAGCTGAGTACCAGAGCCCGACGCCAAGGGGCTCAGGCTCGCCTGATCGGGCCAGCGCACTCCGAAGTTCAACAGATCGGAGCGCTTGACCTCCAGCACCTCGACTTCGAGCATGACCTCGGGCTCCGGCAGGTCGAGTAGTGCCACCATGCGCTCGACCATTCTGATTGCGTCGGAAGAGTCGCGGACCACCATCGCGTTCAGGCGCTCGTCAACGACCACGTCCTTGATTTTCAGGATGGCCTTGATGGAATTGGCAACGGCCTTGGCGTCGCCGTTGGACAAATAGAACGTCCGCACGGACAGCAGTTGATAGTCCTTCTGCTTGGCGGGCGTGTCGGGATAGATCAGCACAGAGTTCGCATCCAGCACCCGCTGCGCCAACTGATTGCTGAGCAACAGCCGACTCACCGCCGCCTCCACCGTCCCGTTGCGCAGGTAGAGCGACGTCTTCTGATCGGTTCTCACGTCTCGGTCGAAAACGAAGTTCAGCCCCGAGGTCTTGGCAATCACTTCGAACACCGATTTGAGTGGCGCATCCTTGAACTCGAGGCTGAGCACCTTCCGATAGGCCGGCCCAAGAGCCATATCCGGGCTGGGTTTGCTCTCCAGTGCCTCCAGGCGCTGCTGCAACTGCTGTGCACGCAGGTTCCGTGGGCTTTCTGCCAGCACGGTTCGAAGCTGATTCCGCGCCTGCTCGAAGTTCTTCTGTTCGAGATTGATGTTCGCCTGGTCAAGCTGCCGCTCCCAGACCCTCTCGCGCTCGGCAGCCTTGAGTCCGAGCACGGCAGCTTCGTTCGTCGGGTCGGCTCGCAGCACCTTCCTGTACGAGTCGTCTGCGCGATCGAATTCAGTTGCCTCGCGCTCGCGCCGGGCCTCTTCCAACCACGACGCGGTGAGCTTGGCCCGCAGCCTCAGCCAAGCGGCGCGCACCTGTGCGGAGCCAGGCTCAGCCTTCGCAGCCTGCTCGAACCGCTCCAGCGCTTCTGCCGGGCGATCCTGTGCCAGCAACTCCTGGCCATCACGATATGCGGGATTGCTCGCGCAGCCTGCCATGACCGCAAGCGAAATTGCGAGCACCCATGCATGTCCCTGGCGCAACAGCGCCCACCATTGCCGCCTCACTCTGCCTCCCCGATTGAAATCGTGTATGTGTGATTCATGGGCAGGTAGACCATCGTCAGATCCGGCGGCGCGATGCGAACCACCTGATACGCTTGCTCTGCCACTTGACCCTCTTTCAAGACAAAGGTCGATTCGTCCTTTGCCAGAAATACCTCCCATGCACCAGCCTCGCGCTTCTTTCCGATGTATTCGAACGGGAAAGTCGGCTCCGCAGGGGCTGACGCCTCCGCGGCGGGCGCTGAGGGTGGAGGGGACCAGTCACGCCCTGCGAACAGGTCACTTCCGACGCCGGGCGTATTCGATATTGGAAACAACGATTTGCGATCCATCAATCTTGGAAGCGAAGCAGCGACACCGCTCGCGCTATGAGCAACAGGTGCGGGTGAAGAATGGCCTCGCAAAACAGCGGACACCACTTCCGTCTTGGCGCCGGGTGTGTCACTGAAAAGCACGAGCGCCAACACGCCCAAGAACGCAGGAGCCAACAAGTACCAGCGGTTCATGGCGGGCCGCCCATGGCGGAGGCCGCATTGCTGGTCGTTGAAAACCATGCGCTGAGGCTGAGTTGAACATCAGCCTGGGCTTTGTCCGACGCCTCTCGTTGGATGCTGAGTTGATCCAACGACATGTTGGGATGCTCGCGAAGGATGGCCTCCACGAGACTGCGTACCGCCGGGTACGAGCCGCTCACTGGCAACGAAATCGACATCCTGGTCCACGGTAGATCCTTGCCGGGCTCGTATTGGTAGTTGGACCGTTCGAAGTGAAGTCCTTCCCGCTCGGCAGCCTTGAACAGGCTCGCGATCTCCGAATTCATGTCGCTCGGCGAAGCGAGAACAGTCCGTAACTGGCTCAAAGGCGCTTCAGTCACTTCTGAGATCACCGGCTTTGGCGCCGATGCCGACTTGCGCGCCCCGGCCAACCGCTCTTGCAACATGTTCTGCTGGTCAACCAGAGGTTCAAGCCAGACAAACTGAAATACCGCCCCCCCAACGAGAGCCGCAACCAGGACCAGCGGCAACCAGCCGTAGCGATGAATCGCCACCTCACACCACAAGCGCCATGACATCCTGGAGTCGGTTTTCAAGGTCGGCTCCCGATCGCCATGGACAAGGTGAATCGCAACGGTCGTGTCTTGTCGCGGTCATTCGTCTCGTGCTTCAGCGCGCGCGCATCGCGAAGGTACGATGAGCTATTGAGCGCATCCACGTAGCGCCAGGCATCCTGAGCAGTTCGCGTCTCGATGTTCAGGGTCAATGCAGCCTGGCTCGGACGAGGCTCGATCTCCAGCACCGCAACTTCGGGCGGAGTCAATCGCTCCAGTTCATTCAGCAACGTGGGCCAGTCCGTGTTCAGCCGCGCGATGACGTCCGCGGCGACACGCAGTTGATTCGGACTCAATGTTTCGCGATGCTCGGACAAGGCCGGCGGTACGGCCGGTTCCAAGTGTGCGAGCCGCTCCTGCAACGCCGCGTTGTCTTGCTCGGTGTGCAGCCAGGTCAGCCCAAGCCACACCGCCCATGACACCGTCACCGCAGCCAACAGCAGGTACACGGCGCGCACTCGAAACGACGTGCACCTTCCCAATGCGCGGTCCCAA
>Ga0307515_10005171_pt1 | contig 26527 bp, 4 predicted proteins | sample 17_EM_MG_FD_194513 | JGI IMG/M metagenome (GOLD analysis project Ga0307515, IMG submission 194513) | Populus trichocarpa ectomycorrhiza microbial communities from riparian zone in the Pacific Northwest, United States - 17_EM | ecosystem: Host-associated > Plants > Roots > Unclassified | place... | reverse complement strand
AAAGGTACTATAACGCTAAGAGATCTAAGGGACTAGATCTTAAGGAGGGAGATAAAGTATAGCTACTATATAAAAATTTTAAGAGTTAACGACTAAGTAAGAAGCTAGACTATGTTAAACTAGGATCCTTCGAAATTATATAAAGGATTTTATCGGTTACGTTTAAGTTAAACCTACTAGCTAAAATAAAGATCTACCCTATATAGCACATCGCAATGCTAAAACCAGTATACGGGAATATTAAGCCACTAGTTTATAAGGTAGACACGTATAAAGGATAAGAGGAAGACAAATAGTAAGTTTTAAAGATCGTTAGTTATAAGGATATTAACGATAAAACATAGTATAAGGTTAAGTGTATAGGCTATAATAAGACTACCTAGGAGCTACTAAAGAATTTAAAGAATGCTATAAGAAAGGTATAGGAGTATCGGAAGAGATTAGGTTAGGTAGCATTAATAAGGAGGAATTACTAAAAAATAAACTACCTAAGGGGGACCTAAGAAGAGTAGTTACCGAACTACTTAGATCTATTTCCTTTTTGGCTAGAAGAGAATCCATTCTTTTATCACCAAGTTCCTATAAACCTTATTCTATAAGTTTTTACTCCTTAAAATAATTTTTTTTATAAACCTTTTTAAGATAAAGTAAATGAGTAGACGCCGCAATATAAGCATCTAGGGCTTTTTATTCCGTATTATAAGAACGTTCTAACTTAGTAAAGGCTTAAGATAACTTGCTATTAAGATAAGTAGTAGCAGATTAAATATAAGACCCTAAAATAAATTAGTTAAGGAACTAGACGACTATTAAGAGTAATAGGACGCGTATACTTAGTATTAGAAGTAAAGCGAATGTTATAGGACAAACGAATATTTGCTTTAGTGCACTTTAAATAAAAGGACGGTTGTTGTAAAGATAGACTTGCTAGTGTAATATAAACTAACCCCTCTTTTACGCAACGAGAACGTAAAGACGGTATAATTTTACTAAGCGATAATATTGCAGTAACGGTGCGGGTATAACGTTAGGTATGTAAAGAAGAAGAAGCTTTAGGCATAATAAGTAATAATATTAACTAAATTAATTAGACGGATATTACACCTCTAGTAAACAACTTAGAGATATTAAGCGTCTTTAAGGACGAAGATAGAAAGAAGGGAGATAGTGTTACGGACGCTTTAAGTATAATATTATAACTACTAGGAGAGGAGTCGGAAGCATTTAGTTAGTTAATTAAGGCACGGTCTAGAATGGAGCCGATAGAACTATATGACGAGGAAGGGTAACTAAGGTTATATATAAGACGTACTTCACGTATAAGGAGGATTTCTTAGGAGTACGGTTATATATTTAAAGGACCACAGTCCCTACCTAGATAGTTCTTCTCTCCTTATAGTAAATCTTAGAATATAATTAGAGTTAATCTGTTGGGCAACTACTCTACTAGTTATGTTTACGTTATTAACTATTCTATACCTATATACCTAGCCCATTGATAAGCCCACCGTAGTATTTCCTACAAGGCTTCATTATAAGGGTAGTAAAAACTAGTAAGGCTTTTTACCTAGTTTTTTACCTCTAGGACTAATATAAAGGCTTAGTTAAAAGAATGGAATCTATTAGTAGCCAGTAAACGAGAATTCCAAGACAAGGTCTGGAAGAAGGTTAAGGAAAGGACATGTCTATATACATAGCGCTAAGGCTCGGCCGAGCCCCTAACTAGGGTTTGTAACAGTGCCCTAATAACTAAGAGATAAGAGACCTAAGGAGGTTATTATCTACTGAAAAAACTAGAAAACCCCTCTATAAGCTATAACAATGGCAAAGGCTTATAAGTTAAAAAAAAAGAAGTAGCCAGTTAAAAGTAAAAGCAAAGCTATAAAGATAGGTGATAACTCGTTATCTACCTCTTTTCTTTTATCCTCCCCTTGCCTATCTAAGAAAGATATAGAGATAGGAGAAGTAGATAAAGTACTTCCCTACGTACCTATCTATATACCTCCAATCTGTATAGGAAAAAAAAGAAGCTACTCCCAATCTCTTTCTAAAAAAGAAAAGGAAAAAAACCAATACTAATGCCAAATAGGAGAGGGAATAAAATCTAGTATGCTTTCCCCCTTTTCTCCAAACCAACACCTGCAAAAGGCCCTAGAAAGCTTAAAATAAGCCTATCTAGATCTATAAGGAGAAAATAAAGAGCAAGTTAAGCAAATAGGAAACTACGTATAAAGTATACTAATAGGGAAAAACCCTTTTATAAAAGGAAAAGTAGAAGAAGTAAAAGCCCCTAAAAAGGCAAAATATGTCCTAGAAGGGCTAGTAGAAGAAGTAAGAGCTCTCCGTAAGGAGGTTGCCCCTATTAAGAAAACTTACACAGAAAGGCTAAAGAAGGACCTCCCTTCTTCGTCCTTCCTACCCTCCTTAGCATTACTACCTTCTACCTCTACCTCTTCTTCTTCTAGTAGGGTAACTAGCGGCAAACCTAGTTCTACTTCTACTAGAAGTAAGAAAAAACAGCTATAAGAAAGGAGGCTAGTCCTAATTATAGACTAAAAGGACCAATCCCTAAATACTCTCTCTATACAAAATAAAGTCAATTAACTATTTGCATTAAAACTGTAAGTAAAAAAACCAGTTTTAGCGTCTATAGCTAGAACTAAAGAAAAATAAAATATTCTCCTTACGACTATAGAAGAGTATAATGTAGATTTCCTAGTTAAATATAAGGAGATCTGGTATAACTGCTTTACCTTTTAAAGAGAACAAAAACTAGAACTATAGGTTCAAATTATAGCCTATAGGGTCCTTACACTAATTTTCCTAGAAGGAGGCTCTAAGCTTCTAAAAGAAGAAATTAAGACCTTTAATCCTATAAGGATATAAGGACTACCTAAATAGATCTTATCTAGTGTAAAAAGACATAATCTATAAACTAGATTTAGCTCTATAGTTTTTACTATAGAGAACGAAGAAAAAAAATAAGAAATTCTTAAGCAAAAAGAGATATTAATTGCAGGTACAGCTACTAAAGTAGTAAAATACCTCGAAGTCTCCCCTACTACGCAGTGCACTAGCTGCCAAAAATTCGGCCATATAGGAGACAGATGCTCTACTAGAGCCTATAGATATTGTGCGGCTGCATATCTATCTAAAGACCACGCCTATCCTACCTATATAATAATAGGCAAGCCTTGCAAGCATACTACCCCTCTTTATATCAATTGTAAAGAAAACCACTTTGCTAATAGTAAAGACTACGAGACTCTTAAAGCAGCTAAACTAGTACGTAGTACTAGTATAGAAGGTTCTATGGAAGAATAAAATTAATAGGATTCTAGAAGGAGGTAACTCCTACTAGGCTTTTAGTAAAAAAATATTAGAGAGCAAAAGAATAGAAATAAATTGTAAAAGGATAGGGACAGGCGTTAGGATTTCTTATAGTTTTCTCTACCGTTTTCTCATTACCTAATAGTTGTAGTAACTTAGTATTTTACTAAGGAGCTATAAACCTCTAGGGGTTTATAAACTACTAGGATATAGCTACTAGTACATATTAAGCTGCCTAGAAAGGATTTATGTATATAAAACTACAGCGCTATAGCCTAGAGGCTGCATGCGTAGTATTGTAGGTAGTATAATATAATGGATAATAAAAAAATTAAAAAAAAGCTGCAGTGGTCCCGTTGGCAAGGAGATACCGTCTTAGGTTAGTAATCTATTTGGACTAGAGCGCCAGTTTACGTTTATCAATTATAGGTTTAGCGCTTTCCTAAAATTGATAAACGTAAACTGGCGCTCCAACGGCGCTCCACGCCGGATCCACGCCGCTCCAGTCCAAGTAGATCACTATCTTGAGTTCCAAGTTAGGCTTATAAACGAGCAACATTCCACATAGAGAATGACATAAAACGAATGGAGGATCTCTTCCCCTAAGTCAGACTTACTATTAAGCAAGCTGGCTTAACAGCTTGCTTAGCTTACTTAATTAGTAATCAAGCAAGCCAGCAAGCTAAAGGGCCTGATTTGGGCAAGCCAGCAAGCCAAAAGAGGGCCTGCTTACTTGCTTGCTTGCCCGCTTGATAGGAAATTGTTTATATTAACTTAATAATATAAGTAAGTTATATCCAGGGGCACGAAATACGTATAGTATCGTATGCTCTTTTAGATGGTGGTGACTTTTTCCTCTAATCGTATATAAATAGGAGGAATTTAAGGGGTTTCCTGAGCTCGCTTAGCTCACGTGATTGCGTCCATAAATTCCTATCCAAACTTATTTAGACACTGGCGGCACTTAAAAATAGAACCACTTATATAGAGCCTCCGTAATTACTTTTAATAGAACCATAAAATAAAAAAGGAAATATATAAGAAATAAAACCATAAAACACAAAAGAAATACATAGGAAATCCCTCCTAAGGTGCCTTCTAGGCTGCCTTCCAAACGGTGCTTTAAGCTAGCCGTAAGTCCTATTTACGGCCCGTAAAATAAACGGTATGGCCTTCTGACGGACTATAAATAAACCATGCGACCTTTTAATGGGCTGTAAATAAACCGTAAGTGCTCCATTAGTCTCGTTCCACCCATTTTATAACCTTTAGATTAAGCTTATTTATGTTAATTAGGGTTTTAAGAGCTTGGCATAGCTTTACCTTAGTTATAGCGTCCACTAGGTTATCTCCGCTGCTAATCTATTTAACCTCTATAATCTCACGTCGTTTATAGGCCTAATGTAAGCACATTAGGTCAACTATAAGCCTCTTCTCCTATGTTATACCTAGTTTAACTATATAGTTATAAAGAGACTTTAAATCGGTATATAGAACTAGGGGTAATTACTTTAATTATAGGATCTTCTAGATTATTAACTTAATTACGGCTCCTATATTAAAGCTATAAGCTAGTACGTATAGCTTAGAAGCTAGTATACTATAGGTTACTCGTTTATATTTAATTAAAGACTAATATAGTATATTTACGTCCTAATTACGGTCTGTAAGTACAATTATAAAGCCAATTTATAATAATAGGTCTCTATTATTGGCAAAGGAGGCGTTTATAAATACTAGTACGCTAAGGGAATTTAGGTCTAGTGGTATAAAAGTAAGTCCTCTTAGTGTATTATTAATTTGCTACTAAATGCGTTTATTAACCTGCTTAATATTTTCCTCTTATAGATTTATTACTTAGGCCGTAAAGGATAGATTATAGGCAGATTTAGGTTAACAGACTATGGCAATATAGGCGCCTCTTGCACGCTATGCAACGTATTAGTCCTTTATATTTATAGTCTTATAAGTCTCTCCGTGGGAACTAGTAAGGTCCGTAGGCTTTACTATAACAAGTCTTAGGTTTTAAGCTTAGCGTTCCTAAGTTAGCTAGATTAGGTTACCCTTTTATATAATTAAGCCTCTATTAAACTTAATTGGAGTCTACTTAGTTAACTACTCTCGCGGCTTTACCAAGAACTTTACCTCTTATAGTTTAGTCTCTTTAGCGTCCACAAAAGTCCGGTCCGCTAAAAAGAGGGTATTATCCGTTTAAAGTCCAATAATACTAAGGTCGTTTAATAGGATGTATAGTAGGCAGGGGTCATAGGTTAACTATTCCATTTTAAGTTTATAGACGTAATACTAGTAATACGTCTTAAACTAGTAGTTTTTAGCTTTTGGCACTCTATAAAGGGGTTTTATAACCTATAAAATTATTCCTAGTTATATATTAAGCTTAAGGGGTAGTTATATATAGATGTCTCTACTTAGGTAGGTATTAGACTGCATATAGGCTTATAAGATATCCCGTAAGTATAGGGCTATAGGTTTAATTTGCTATAGTTTAGGCGTAAGTATAAGTATAATCCGTTAACTAACTTGTTAAATTATAGGCGATTATATAAGGACTAAGTCCTTTCCCTAGTCGTTATAAGCTTATATAATAAGCCTTAATTTCTTAAAGACTTTATTAGTACCAGGGTACTTAATCTTATTAATAAAGCGTAAGTTAAATATACGGACGCCTTACGGGACGTCTTTCTCCGTTATAACCGCAAAGACGCCCTTTTTAAGTAGTTTATTAATCTCCTTGCGTTATAAGTCCGTAAAAGGGGTTTCCTATACTAAGACTAATATATCTATAGGTAGGAGTTACCTTGCGAATATACCTATAGAGGTTAGGTAATTCTCTATTATAGGGTTCTTAGTTACGGGGTACTTTTAGGGGCGTCCTTGGCTACGCTTTATAGTAGGTTTAGCGGGTTTAGTAAGTTTACAGGGGACTTCTAAAGTAGGTAAGGGTGTTTCTAGTTCGTCTGGTTTAATGTTATAGGTATTTTTAAACCGAAAATAGGGTTTTACGGACATGCTTCTGAAGCTAGTTAGTCCGCTAGAAAGTTATACGCAGCACATTTTATCTTCTATAGCTAGTAAATAATAAGGTCTAGTCTAATTGCCGCTCTTACGCTATATAAGGACTTTAAAATTAAGCAGGAGGTTATATACTAAGGTCGTATTAGGTCCATTACGGTAGTACAGAGTGCTATTAATAGTTTATTTGGCCCGTAACTTAACTATTTCGGCTATTACCTTCCGTATTATAGCTACTTGTTCCGTAATAGACGGGGCAGAAGGGCCTAGGTTACTTATCCTTAGGTAGGCTCTATAAACTAAGAGGGTGGGTACTAGTCCGTTAGGGCCAGCGGTGTTATTAATGGCTTTTACGGCCATCTGTAAAGCTAGTTCCTTTTAGATATCCTTACACTCGTCCGTAATAATCTAGTAAACTCTCTATAAAGCTAGGTAAGCTCGCTTAATAAGTCCAATAGACTAGTACGCCTTAACTAGAACGGCTTTTATTAAAATAGCTATAGCCGTAGCGTACTATTAGAATTCCTTACTAATAAAGTTTTTACTGGCGTTGTGGGTAATATACTTAGGGGGTCTAACGTATATATTAATCTAGTAGGTCCGTAAAATATCCTAAGTATATTTTGCGGATATATTTTATAACTAATAGGCGGCTTAATAGCGGGTTGCCTTGTTAATTATATATAATACTAGGCTGCCGTTAATATATATAATGTCTATATATACTAAGTAGTTAAAATTAAGGTCTTTATAAAGAGTAAACTTAAATTAACCTAGGAAACATCTGTATTTCTAGCAAAAGGAGCAGTATTTAGTTAGGTGGTTAATTGCCTTCCTATTAATATCGTTATGTTTAGAGCGTTCTAGAACTCTATATAGCTTTTCGGCTAATAGGTAGCCGAAACGGCGGTATAGGCGGTAAATTTTAGTACTGGTAAGGCAGCATGGGTTATAGTTAAAAGATTCCTAAATATAGGTCCGTAAAGTCTCTCCCTATATAAGGAACGGGTGTCTAAATTGTTATGTAATTAGTAGGGTAATATACTTACTTCCTAGGGCAGTTACGGGGCCAATTAGGGTGTCCGTAATGTTGTTGTAGTAAACCTATAACCTATCTATATCCGTAAGATAAAGTAGAAAAGGGGTATCCGCATTTACTATGTGGAAGTTAACTAGGCTAATTAGGGTCTTAACTATAACTAATTTAATTAATACGGTTAAGCCGATACCGAATTAGATATTTACGGCCCCAGTTTACATAGTTATAAGGGCGCGAAGAGGCTTCGGGAAAGATTCGAAGGAATAATATATATTCTATCTAAATCTAAGGGTATATAGCTCTTGCTAGGAACAAGACGTTACGTAAAGAAGAGAAAGGAATAATAAGAGAATCTTGCAATTAAATAGTTCAGGGGTCTTAGTCGATGCGTGCGCACGTATACACGCGGACGGACTTTGGTAGAATTTAATTAAGCTAGCAGAACTTAGCAGAAGTTAATTAAGCTAGCAGAATTCGGTAGAATTCGGTTAAAGCGTTGAGTTTTATCTATTAAGTGTTTTATTAAGACATTCCTACTATAACTAGGCTAGTCCTATTACAGTACCCCCCCTTTAGCTAAAGGTCTAAAATAATACAATTTTATTATATTATATTTTACGTTAGGTAGTAGTATAGAGTTTTACTAGTTCTAATCGTTAAACGGACTAATTAGGATTTTCCATTCCCGGGATAGAAAATCGCTATTAGTTTAGTAAAGGCGGTAAGCCAAACTAATATCTTTATAGTAGGTCTTAGTAAGGCAAATCTAACCAATTAGATAACTTTAACCGCTAGTTAAAGTTCCTTAATATTTTACGCGTTATATAACCGTATTATAAGCGTTATAGTATTCTTTAAGTTCTTTTTAATTTTAAGTTTTCTGCTATTGTGTTTTATATATTCGTATTAGGTAGCAGTTATTTACCTTTATATTATATCTATCCAGCTAAAGTAGGCCGTAAAGGATAGTGTCGGTATCACCCAAGTGCACTTAATTGGCCTATTAACTGTTGAATTGATTCTTGTCTAATAGGTGTCGAAAGCAGAGGATCGTAAGGATCGCAGTGCCTAAGTAGGGGGCTGATAAGTCACCACAAGGATGACTAATCAGATACATGACCACATAACCTCTACCTATACATTCCTGTCCATATATTCCAACAGATAGTCCTTATAGAATTCTTTTACTACAAAAGGCGTATTAGTCTTAACTTGCTTATAAAGCTCCTAAGTTTATATTTTATATCCTTCCCACTTAATAAGAAGTTTAAATTATTTAGATTATATTTTCTATCGTATATTATTAATTAAGTTAATAAAGTAAGAACCGTTACCATTATTAATAATTACGGAAGGTAGTAGCGGTACTTCGCAAGTTATAGGTTCGTCTTTTAAGGGTTGCAGTAAGCTTATATAAAACGTTAGATATATTTTTATCTTAGTTAGTAGTTTAAGCTTATAAGCATACGGGCTTAATTTCTTCTTAATTTAGTATAGGCCCGCAAACTTCCAATTAAGTTTCTTTAAGGGCTGTTAAGTCTTTAGGTTTTGTGTATTTAGGTAAACTATATTACCTTCCTTAAAGTCCTATACGGGAGCTTATCCTTTATTTATATGCTATTCCTATACCGTTTAAGTATATATTAATTTACTTCGTAATAGTTCCGTTAACTACTTTATTTAATTAGTAAAGTTATACGTGTTAATTAACTAAATCCGTTTAATTATAGGTCCTATTATATTAATTTTAGGTTATAGTTCAAATCCGAGTTAGGGGTTTTATCTATAGGTTACGTAGAACGGCGTTATGCCTATTAATATATTTATTATATTATTCGCAGTAAACTTAGCTAAAGGCAGCTATTTTTCCCAGTTATCTTACAGGTAGGAGCAGTATATTTGTAGGTATTATTCTATAATTGCGTTCGCAATTTTAGTTTAATATCTTTAGATAAAATATAGTTAAGAGTTATATTTAAATACTTAATTATTTATATAGAGCTTACTAGAAGTCTAAAACGAACTGGCTTCTATAGTTAGATATTATTAAATTAAGAAGTCCGTGTAGCTTAAAGACGTACTTAATAAAACATTCGGCTACTAATATTGCATTAATTAAGTCTATAGGAATTATATATCGTATTTTTATAAGACGGTTAATAACTACCATAATATTTGTAAATCTGTTACTATTAGGCAAGTTAACTATAAAGTTAATTAAGATATCTCGCCATCTTTACATTGGAATTGGCAATAGTTAAAGTACTCCTTACTTCTTTACATAAGAGGTCTTCCCACGCACACACGTTCTGCATACTTAAATGTATTTTCGTACGTAGTTGTGCATTATAGGCTAGTAGTATACTTATTAAATAATTTTATAAGTCTTTATATAGCCAGGATATCCTACTATAGGGGAATTGTATATAAATTTAAGTATCTTAAATTATAAGGGTTCGGAATTCGGAACTACTATCTTCTATTAATAGTATAGTCGATTATTATAAATTTCGTATTCGGCAAGTATAATATCTTTATACTATTATTTTCCTATTTAAATTGCTTTTATTACATCTACTATTTATATATCACTCTTATATTTATATTCCATTAGCTTATTAATTTCTATTTCCCATTTATTAATTTCTAATTCATTTTTATTAAGTTCCGTATTTAGGAATATAGGATATAGTTTTTTAAAACATTTAGGGGGTAATAAGATCTATAATTAATTTGTAATTTGTTTATCTAAAGTATTTATAGGTAAGTCTTATAATTGTTGTGTTAATATATTAAGCTTCTAATTAAGTTTACCTAATTAGTACGTAATCTTAAAGTTAAATTATAAGAGGTATTTAGCCTAATAAATTTAGCGCTACGTTAACTGCTTTATAGTTATAAAGTACTATAGGTTTTTATGGTCCGTTAACACCCGTATTAAAAATAACAATCCTTTAAGTTTTGGGCGCCATTATTTAAAGCATCTAATAATTATAAGTAATTCCTTATTATATATCTTATAGTTTAATTTAGTAGGGGCGAGCTTTTAGGAGAGAAAGGCTACTAGGCGCAGCTTACTATTCTTATTATATTGCAATAATACTCCCCCTAGGGCATAATTAGATAAGTCTATTTTAACGATATATTTAAGGTTAGGGTTAAAGTAGGTAAGAATTAGTGTAGTTATAAAATATTATTTTAAGTTATTAAAAGCTTATTTATATCTAGCAGTCCATTTAAATTTTATATTCTTCCTTATTAGGTTTACTAATAGTTAGGTAATTTTTAAGAACTAATTAATAAATTAATAATAGAAATTTATATATTCTAGAAATTCTTAAATATCTTATACGTTACTAGGGCTTTTCCAGTTCTTAATCGCCGCGATTTTCTTAGGGTCTGTTTTAATTCCATTGCGGGATATAATTAGGCCTAGGTACGTAACTTTAGATATATAAAACTTGCATTTCTTAATATCGCATTATAAACCCGCATCTTATAGGCGTTTAAGGACCATTTAAATGTACTTCTAGTGTTTAGAAAGCGAAGATAAGTAGATTAAGATATTATTAATATACGCGGTAATAAATACGTTAAGGAATTTACAAAGTATATTATTAACGTATTACTAAAACGTACTAGGACCATTCTTTACACTAAATAGCATTACTAGGTATTTAAAGAGTCCCTATTATATATAAAAAGCTATATACTTCTTATCTCCTTTATGGACACGGATTCGGTTAAAGGCAGTAACTATATTAAGTTTTATAAAGTACTATGCTTTTAATAAGCAGTTAAGCGTTTCTTAGATTAGGGGAATAGGATATTAGTTTTAAATCGTAATTGCGTTTAGAGTTTAATAATTAATATAGAATCTTAAACCTCCTCCTAGCTTTTTAATAAATAGTACGGGTAAGGCGAATAGAGATTAACTAGGGCGAATAGATCCTTTTTTTAGATGCTTGTTAAGGTATTATTATATTATAAGTAGTTCTTCTTATAACATGCCGTATAGTAGACTAAACTTTAGTATTGTATTAGGTTTAAGTTCTATCTTAAAATCATATTTATCCTAATACGGGGGCAACTAGTCTATAAATTATTTTTTAAACTTATTAATTAGATCGTGGTACTCCTTAGGTATAAGAGGTTAAGAGTTAATATACTGCTTTAGTTCTAGCGCTTTCTTAATGTCTTCTATTATTATAGCAAAGATTTTATAGTCTTGTTTTCTTACTAATAAAATAAAAGATGCGGCTTATATTATACGAATTTTAAGAGGTTTCGGCGTAACGTCTTCGCATTCTTTACTACAATTAGTAGTCGTAGCTTTATTGTTTTAATTTAGGGTCTATAGTAGGGGTAGCTTATATCGTATTAAATTTAAATAATCTTATGCATATTTATAGGGCAAGTAGTATTTAAAGCAATAACTTTGGCAATAGGTTGTGTGGAACTTTATTATTTCTTTAACCTAGCTAATTGAAGGGTTATATCGTTTTAGCTATCTATGTCTAAGTATTATCTTATATTACTTTAGGGGTATTATAAATAGGGAAACGTATTTAAGGTTTTCGCCTATCCGTATTTTTATAAAAGCGTAGTATATTAATTCGCTATATATTAAGGGTTTACCGTTAAAGCCTCGTAGGCCTTAAGGCTTATTAAGTTTCTTTAAATTTAGGTATTAGGTTTTCGCGTGGTTTATATTAATAAAGCCTATACTAGTAGCTCCGCTATCTATAAGGATTTATACCTCCTTCTATTTTCTAAGTATTTAAATTTTACTAAGTATATTAAGGGAGTTATATTATATATTAGCGCTAGAAGAGCCTAGATACTTATACTCTTTTACTTTTTATTCTAAGGCGCGACTTAGCCCTAGGATAATTTGTTTTCTAAATTAACTAAAGGCAAGATACTTTATAGCGACTAAGTATAATTTATAAAATAAGTATAGGTTAAGGAGTAAATATAGCTTAAAGAATAAGTGCGATTTAAGGAGCGGGAGGAACTACGGCGGACTTTTTTAAAAGGGTAAGTTTGGTAATTCCTTTAAATATATCCTTTTCTACTATATCCGAAGCATTCTTTATTTATAGCTTAAGTTCTTTATTTATTAGTTCTTAAAGGTACGTAGGATTAAGTGGCGTTAAGGTCTATAGGGTCGTGCGTAAGTTTTAGAGAAGGATCGCGCTTTAGGGTATATATTAGTTTTATAAAGTCTTAAATGCAAGGCGTAGTAGGCTTTAGAGAATAAGTTTATTTGTTATATTAAAGGTCCTTATTAATTTGTTAATATATTATAGCAAATTTAGGTAGGTCTTTTAGCAGTTCCCTACCTACTAACTATACTCTAATTTTATCCGAAATAGCTTGTTAAAGAGTAGTAGCTTTAGCGGCTTTATTTTAATCTAGTTCGCTAATAAGGCCTAAAAATTCCGAAAAGAAGCTAGTAAAGTCTTAATTCTATTATTATAGGTTTTTAAGTTTAGTAACAGCGGTGTGTTCGCGGCTAGTGTTATTATATATTTGTTCTAATAGAGAAATAAAAATTTTAAAATTAATAAAGGTGCCGTTATAGAAGAATGGGTTTATAGTTTATACAGCGTCTTTACTTAATTAAGACATCCTATAGCTAATCTTGCTAGCTTTAATAGGGTATTAGTTATAGTTTATTAAAAGTTTAAGATAGAGCTTAGTTATAAAGGAATATAGGTTATTTTAATTTCTATTAAATATTAGAGGGTTAGGAAGCTTTTCTAATTTTATAGTAGGTACTAGGTTCGTTATAGGTATAGGTTAAGCTACTATTACTAGTTTAGGGTTTGTATTTAACGGGCTGGGTTTATATATAGTTATCTTAATTTTATTTATAGGTGTTACTATTAGGGTCTCTATTATAAGTGTATTAATATTACGGAGTTCTTTATAGAGTATTTCTATTAATTACTAATGCTAGGCTTCTAGTGTAGCCCGCTGCTAAGCTAAAGTATCTATAAAGGCTTCTTATATTGCAGTTAACTGTTCCCTAACTAGGGTTATAATGCTTATAGTTAACGCGTAGGATTTAAGGTTGTTTACTATTTTAATAATAGTTGTTTTTAATATAACGTAATATAAGGGCGCAAAGAGGCTTTGGGAAAGATTTAAAGAAATAATATAAATTCTATCTAAATCTAAGGGTATATAGCTCTTGCTAGGAACAAGATGTTATATAAAAAAGAGAAAGGAATAACGAGAGAATCTTGCAATTAAATAGTTTAGGGGTCTTGGTCAATGCGTACGTACATATACACGCGGACGGACTTTAGTAGAATTTGATTAAGCTAGTAGAACTTAGCAGAAGTTAATTAAGCTAGCAGAATTCGGCAGAATTTGGTCAAAGCGTCAAGTTCTATTTATTAAGTGTTTTACCGAGACATTCCTACTATAACTAGGCTAGTCCCGTTACAATAGTATTAATATCCGTATTGTTATTTATAGTGGTCTTATATATAAGGTATTATCTATAACCTATAGTAGACTTCTTAAAGGCACCTATATTAATTATAACGCTATAGAATTCTTTAGGGGTATAGCGTTCTATAGTAATATATGTAAATAGGTTCTATTTATAGTCCGTAATATCTATAATGGGTTTAATAGGTATGCTTATGGGTTGGTTTTTAGGTGCGATTAAGTGTATAAAGGAGCGGTTAGCTAATATGGTTGTAATATTAAAGGCTTAACCGTCCGTAAAAGGTCTAAAAGTAGTTAGGAACGTCTCTAAGGTTTTTTATTTCTAAGTATTTAAGTCTAAGTTAATTATAAGGGCTTCTATTAACTCGTTAAGAGACTCCTTTACTTCCTCTCCTTTATAATTTAGGATAAACTAGTTAATCTAGCTATTAAATCTCTTCTTAGACTTGTTACGCTCTTCCTAGGTATACCTTATAAACTAATATCCTTCCTTACCGCACATAAAGCACTTCTGGTTGGTTTGTCTATAGGGATATACTTTTATACGGGAGTTGCTGCGGGGGTTATAGGTAGGACTTAGTCGGTATAGGTACTGCTAGCAGTAGCGGTGGTCTATAAAGTAGGCATCTAAGTTAGTTTATAGGTTTTGTAGGTCCGTAATAAAGGCTTAAGTACTACCTAGCGGGTTTAAGACTTTATATATTATAATAGAGGACCGTAAATTATTAATAAGGCCAGTTAAGGTGTCTGTAGGCTTATAGCAGGTATATTTACAGGGCTCCACTTCTTAATAAGCCGTAATGAGTTTGTTATATAGGAAGTCGTCTGTTTAAAGCTTAATATTAAAGCCGTGCTATAGGTGCCGAAGGTCTTTAATAAGAATTTACAGGCACTCTATAGTCGATTTTTTGGTATTCTTATTAATTACGGTCCGTAACTTAATTACATTCTATTAGGTTAGGATATTACGCTTATATTCTAGCCCTTTAAAGTTATAAGGTAATAAGCTCCGCACTACTCAGCCACACAAACCCACAAAAGGTAAACAAGTGACTGGCTTAATGCCAGGCACGGCTGTGCGGAACAATATATATAGGCGAGGTGACTTCGTTACCTGACAAAAGTAGTTATATATAGCCTTATATAGCTTATTAAAGGGAACACCAAGGGGGTTGCTTTTAAGGTTGGTGTAATAATAGTTAAGGGCTAGGCCGCGCAGTATAGTAGAGTAGGCTTGGCTGAACTCCTATTTAGGAATATTAGCCTTCTAACAGAGGTCTATAAAGATAGTTAGTTTAAAGTTAAAGTTATTATTTTTACTGCTGTATTTAGATTCGTTAGTATAGAGCTTAGCTAGGTTAGCTAGCCCCTTGCCATAGGTCTTTACTTAGGTAGTTTACGGATCTATAACTTAAGCGACGGTAGGGTTTTGTTCCGTATCTTAGTTTATAGGGGTATTATAGTCCATAACTTAAGTACTAGGTATACTTTAGCCCATAAGATTAATTCTAAGATCTCTTTAGTCTATAGGACGAATTTAGTTAAATAGGTCGTCTATAAAACCAAAGATCCTATTAAGTTTAAAAGAGGTAAAGAATCTGCTAGTTTTAATATAATCTAAAATCTACTCTTTAGTTTATTCCATTCAGTCCTCCTTATATAGTGTATTATATAGAAACCATATAATAGTAACTTACCTATTCTTTTTAACCTATACGCCTTAGTTATATAAGAGGGTTTATAGGTTGCAGGTAGCTATAAGGTTATAAGTTTTAAAGATAGCTTCCGTAAAGTCCGCAAAGTCTTCCTTATATTATTCCTATAGATTATTATTTAGAAGCTTAAAGTGTCTGTATTTAAGGATTTTAAAATTAATATAGTTGTTAACGCCGTTTATAGACGTAAGGTTGACTCCCTAACTCCACTTCTTTTAACCTTTATTAATTTACTTACTTATATCTACTATATTATATAGCGTAGTATATTTATATAAGCTATAACAGGTGGTAGTAGCTTATAGCAGGTGGAGGAGGTCTTATAACGGTCCGTAAAATCAATTAATAGATCCGTAATAGTTCAAGAGGTCTTATAATAGTCCGTAAAGGCAATTAACGGGTCCATAAAGGTTTATAGGAGGGTAGGGGGTTCCATAAAGGTCTGTATTCGCGTTTATAAACTTCTAGTAAACCGTACTAAGACTTAAATAAGTATATAGAGTTAGTAATAGTCCGTAATCCCTAACTTCTGACCTTCTAGTAGGTCGTACTAGGATATAAACGGGTGGTCGCTGTCATGTATTACTTAGGGGAGGTATCGAGTGATTGCTGATCTATGCGCGCTCACTGATCAGTGTTTGTATTAACTTAATAATACAAGTAAGTTATATCTAGGGGCACGAAATACGTATAGTATCGTATGCTCTTTTGGATGGTGGTAACTTTTTCCTCTAATCGTACATGAATAGGAGGAATTTAAGGGGTTTCCTGAGCTCGCTTAGCTCACGTGATTGCGTCCATAAATTCCTGTCCAAACTTGTTCAGACAGAAATATATATATATAATTTTGGCAGAGATCTGAAGTTCGTGATAGATTTTTGGTGTTGTAGATGAACGATTTTGGATATTTCTGAGTATGCAAATGGAGCAAACAGGACTATTTAGGTAACACCAGCCGCGTGGCTCTGTTAGAATTACAAGGTCATGGGGTCACAGCGGAGCTATCTTGAGGATCTAATTGATGATAGAGATGACGCAGACGATGAATATTGATTGATTCGTGATGCAGTAGATGCGGTTGATGTCTATATAGATTGCATGCGGACTTCGTCCTCGCAATGTGTCCAGAGCTTAGTCAGCACCTCTCGCTTAATTCTGAGAGGCTCAAAGCTCTGTCGTCGGACGAATACGAAGCTTGGAAGACTCTGCCGCCACTACCAGACGATTACCCATTGGCGACTCAGCCGAAGCTCGCATGGATGGCTCTTGATATATTGACTATACTGGCTACAAGCGACGATTGCGAACGGGCGTTCGGTGAAGCTGGTGATCTACTAGAACCACGTCTCTCGAAGCTTCACCCTAATATTATTGCTGCTTTGCAGTACAATCGCAGCTATTTAAGAATGAGCTCTAAGGACCTGGTAGATAAGGTAATAAGTTTACCGGGATTAGTATAACTAGTAGCTAACCGTTGGAATCAACAGCAGGATCTCCCTACCAAAGCCTTCCTACCAAAGCCTTCCTAACGAAACCTTCCTCACCACCATGCCAAGCCTTGCGATAGACGCCCTCAGCCACGCGAACTTCCTATTACGTTATCTCTATGCTATCTTATATTATAATGATTATAAATCGGGCTGTAGAGGAGCTTTTTGGCCAAATCGGTGGCTCGGAGGCTTAATTTTGTATGACTCTAAAATATCTATAAAATCAAACAAGCCTTCAAGCAAGCCAAGCAAGCCGACTGTTTCGACCTATCAAGCCAAGCAAGCCAGCTTTAGGTGCGAAAATTTTCAAGCCAGCAAGCTAAGGCTTTCCGGCTTGGCTTGCTTGCTTAATAGCAAGTCTGCCCTGAGTAGCTACTATTTCTGAACTGTCGACTAAGAACCAGCTGTGTTCTTGCATCATAGATCGTATTAAGGTTTATGGTCTGCGCACCAGCCAGAAAAAGCGGCAATAACCCTTTCCTCGACTTTTGTACACCCCTCCTTCCCACAAGATACTACGTTTCCCACCTTGATAGTACATCCACAGTTTGACCACCGTCTAACGTCCTGGTAACACATTATAGCTTGACGTTACACTTCAACCTGTCAGAGTGTGGGAAGCCGCCCCAGGGGGGGGCGCCTCGCGGGACTCTAGGAGCCTTTCGTCTCTTCGTTCCTCAAGGCATTATGCCCGATTAAAACGCGGATGTTCGCATACTCCGTGGATAATGGCCATTCGCTCTTCTGTGTAAGGAGCCGCACAGAAATCTTAGGCTTTACCATCTGTGAAGGTCGGTTATGTCTGGCTCGTAGAGATCACTAACAAGCACAGATGCCTAAAGAAAGAAAAAAGGTGTATTGTTCGGTACCCAGCTATGACTATATGATACACTAATGAATGGGAAATGTTTGCCGTTTAAATTTTCCGTCCTCCCTTGCATCCGAAGCAAAACTGACTGCTTCACCGGTCATGAACCCATAGATGAAACATTCATCCACGAGACAGTATTCTTCACCAACAGGCCGAAGGATAAGAGGAGTCTTGCAACCAAACAAGACGGCGACGTGATCTCCTTTTTTGACACCTGGTCCAGCAAATCCGAAGTAGCCCTCTTCCGTCACAAAAATACGGCGCCCATGGGTCATCCACTTCTGTCGCCCAAGGTCACGATTTAAAGCAAATTGATTTATGGCGATCTCCTCCTTTCGAGGGCTCATATAATCTATAAAAGCTTTAAGTGTCGAATACTGTGGAAACTTCTTCGCCTCCTCGCTTCCTTCTGGTAGAAACTGGTAGTCAGATTTCAAGTCCGGGTCCTTGCCGTGAAAAAAGCCATTCTGGGTACCCAAGATGAAGAGGAAGGTTGGTTGGTGACTGAGGATATCACTCCCATCACCATATTTCACCTTCTCCTGGGACAAGCGAAACAATGACCCACCAATCTCACCCAGATCAAGGTTTAGGGTAAAAAGTAAGACCATCAACAATGGCAACCCGGTGGGATGACCTTTGCCTCCGCAAGCATTGACAAGGAAATGGAGCACAGTCGGAAGATTGGTGTTTTCAATGTAGCTGGGCGCAACGCGAGAGACGCGGTCACAGTATATCCCAGATGGCCGAATAGTCCGAGAGCCTAGGGGGAATGGGTCACTTTCCCCAGCACCTTCATAAATATCAAAATTTCCGGCAGCTTCGTACGGAAGTTTACTCAAGGTTATCTTTGTCAGCGGCTTCGATCTCCAGTCAGGAACCCATGACGGCAGATCCAGTTGCTCAAGCCGCCGACTTCCAGTGAGTCGAGAAGCAGCTTCGCTAAGGATAACAAGAGATCTCATGATTTTGATGTAGATACTAGCGAACGAAGTATACACTTCCGATATTGGTTGTTCGTAATCCGGGGGAGGAAAGTATTCTTGATCCAGCGCAAGACTTCTCAAGGAATAGAGATGATCTCGTGGATCTGAGCAGTTCAAACCCATCGTAGTGCGCAGAAGCTCCAGATAGAGTGCACACTGATTTTCCGAAAACTTGTAAACAGAATAGGTCTGCATTGTGGTAAGCTTCGCGCTCTCTACGATAGGTACTCGGTCCTTCGGGGCGAGACTAAGCTTCCGGGTAACCTGATACCAGGCCATATTGAGGCCTTTAAAGTTCTTCCATGCCGTAGTTTTATGCCCGCACATCACCACGATATCCTGCGCTAGGAGCACCTCCTGAAAGGTCCACCGTCTGCTCCAGTAGGGTCTTTCGAAGATCTTACCCACTGCCCTCCAAATTCGTTCGTTAAACGTCTCGCCCAGGAAATCTCGAAGTATATGCCTAGACTCCTGGTCTTGATGCTCACGGCCCCACTCCTCACACTTCTCCATGCCGAGATCGCTATTGTCCTTGGCAGACGCTTCACCCAGCCAAGCAATCACCTCTTTCGCATTTCTGTAGATGTCCCCCATCATCTGAACCTGGTGACCGCGTTCTGGTAGGTCATTCTGATTTATGCACACTGCATCGGCCCAAAGATAGACGGCCTCAGTGGAATCTGTGCCGCGGATGTGCCGCAGTGCGGCTTCGAGATTTTTCGTGACGCGGAGTTCATGATCATTGATTCGGATTGAGCGTGTGATTTTTGGATCTCCCCAAGCATATGACAAGGCTTGGTAGTCCGGTCTCAGCGTGTCAGTTAGGGAGAGCAGCTGCAATGAACATTGGACCTGCGCAGATGGACTGCTAGACGGGTGTATGTGTAATACTCTGAGTTCTTTGGTCTCGGGTTTGAGTGGGGAGTAGAGTGGCAAGATATTCGATGGTTGGGCTAATGTTTCTGGCTCTATTGTGGCAGACTGAGTGTTAGAAGCCATTTTGTTGCCGTTAGGCATACGGTAATTATAAATACGGATAGAATTATTGTCGCCGACGCTGTCGATAACACTAATAGTATATCGACGGTTATCTCGTTCCCAGATCTTCTTGCTAAGGCTTACCTTGCCAAAACGCTAACCGCTTTTGGCAAGACCGTCGTAAGAAGGTCTAGCACACGGTTCGGATTTTTGTTAGTCCCGCGCGGGGTATTTGGGCCTATATACACCTACTTTAAGCCAAATTATCTCAACTCTTATAGCTCCCTAAGCTATTCCTAATAGCTAGAATTACTAAATTAAACCTAGCGAAGAAGAATACGTTGCCTGATTTTCCTAATTTATCCAATTCTAATTTATTATCTTATTATCGCGCCTAACGCCCCTAAGTTATAGCAGCCGTACCTCTTCTATAACTACCGCCACCCTCTTTTTATTATAGCTAAAGTACCTAAACTAACAAGCTAGCTTTAAATAATAATTAAGGACTATAAGTCTTTTATTTAAAACGCAAAAAAGTTAATTTAATATTAGAATAGCTATATAAGCACTACTGGAGCTTTATAACTTTTATTAAGTATTATATAACCGCTTTTAGCCCTTTTAATTATAATACGCTAAAGTAACATATAAATAGGCTATAGAAGGTAATATTTAAAGAGCTAGAGGTTAAGGAACGGCTTATAGTATATAGTAATCGCTATTAGCGACTCAGTCAATCGGGGCATGGGCACGGCAAAAGGGACGCGCAAGCCTATACGATTGGATTGTCTATAAACGAGAATCTAAAGCTAGGGAAAGGAAAGGAGAAGAAGAGTAGCGCCGTTCGATGTTTTATAAGATCTTCGCGTCACGTGACCGCAATATGCGGCAATCTGTGGCAACTTGCCGGTGCGTAGTTCTGCCAAGTTCTGCCAGTGCCGTAACATTACCCCCCCCTTTAAAAAAGCCTGCCCTTAGGCTTTGCCGCTAAAAGCCTTAGCAAGAGAATCTAACTAATTAGATAACTTTAACCGCCGGTTAAAGTTCCTGGATATTTTAATACCTTATATAACTAAGAAATTTCTAGGGCGTTTTTGTCCTTATGTTCTTCTAGTAGCTTATCGTCTTTATTATACTAGCACTCTATCCGCTCGTCTAGGTACTTTAGCGGTCCGGGTTTATTAGGGTAACGGCTATAGAACTTCTAAAGCTTATAGGGGCTACCTATAAAGTTCTATATAGGGTACTAAGTAGGGTCCAGGTTATATCCTTTCCAACTAATATAATACTTTAGCGTTCCCTTTACAAGTTTACAGGCTAGTATTTCTTTAATTTCCTATTTATTATCGTCATTAACTTAAATTAGCAGAGGAGGTTCATTCTTTTATCTGGGTAGTAGGTTATTTATAGCTTTCCGTAGCTTATCCAGTAAGAAAATAGGGTAAACTTTAATTAAGTTTAGGAGCTTAACCTTATACGAGTTGCCTACTTTATTAAGAATCTTATATAGTCCTGCCATCTTATAGTCCAGCTTATAGCTAGGCCGTTCTATTTTCTAGTTCTTTATTATAACCTAGACCATATTGCCTACAGTAAAGTTAGGTTCGCGCCTATACTTATTCGCCTGCTATTCCATTAATTTTTAAGTCTTTTTTAGGTTTATACGGGCTACTTTCTAGGCTTCTTCTAAGCGCTTAGCGTACTACTAGGCTTCCTTATAAGATAGTTTTTCGCGTATAGTTTGGGGCCCTTCTAGTCTTTCCTAGTTAAAGCTTATACGGGGTAGGTAACCCATTTCTAGTTAAATAGGGGCAAATCCGGTAGAGTTGTGGGGTAGGGTGGCTTAGGCGTAGTCTATTAAGGGCAACAGTTTAGCCTAGTTATTCTAAAAGTAGTTAATAAAAGGCCGGAGTCTCTAGTCTAAATATTAATTTACAATCTCCGTTTAACCGTCTATCTGGGGGTAATATGCTATAAAAAGCTTTAGCTTAATGCCTAAGATCCAGGTAAACTCGTTCTAAAAGGCTAATATAAACTACGGCCTATAGTTAGATATAATAGTGTCTGGTAGTCTATAAATTCAGTAAACGTAGTGGATATACAGTCGGGCCGCCTCTTTAGTATTAATATTCTTATAACAGGGAATTAAAAACGGGCGTTTACCGAAGTGGTTAACTAGGATTATAACTATATTATATCCGTTACGGTTTAAAGGTAGCTTATAAAAGTCTATAGAGACATATTACTAGGGGCGGTTAGGTATTAGGAGGGGTTTTAATAGTCCTAGGGTCTTATCTCGTGGAATTATAGACCTACGGCAGTCATTATAGTTCTATATATAGCGGTTAATATCCATAATTATTTCGGGCCAGTAGTAGCGGTCGCTAATAATCCTACGGGTTTTATTTTTTCCGAGGTAAGCCGTAGAGACCTGGGTATGTGCTTCGGCAATAAGCTAAATCCGTAAGTTCTGTTCCTCTGCTACTACTAGCCATTTATAGTACTTAAGCAGTCCACTTTCGAGGGACCATGGGCTAGAAACGTTCTTTGCCTTTTTATAGTACTCCTGTAGAGAAGGGGCCGTACGGTTTACCTATAGTAGTTTATTAATAAGGTTTAGTTCTATAGAGTTAATAGGGCATATCTCAGTATCTAAAGACTCTGTATTTAGTTCTGCCCGTATCTGGGAGTTAAGGTGCTCTAGTTGTAGTAGCGTCTAGGTCCGTAATAAGATCTTCGCAGCCGTATAGTCACCTAGGTCTTGTTCGCGCCTAGTAAGAGCATCCGCACGGTTTGTAGCGCCTAGTCTGTATATAATTAAGAAGTTAAACTAAGATAGGATATCCGCCCAGCGTGCCTGCCGGGCCGTAAGGGCCTTAGTTATTATAAAGTATTCTAGGGCCTTATAATCTAACACTACCTTAATAGGTTTAGGGGTCCCCTCTAGCTATACACACCAGTGCTAAAAGCTAAAGATAATAGCCAGCATTTCTTTATTATAGATGTGGTAGTTTAGTTTAGCATCTATTATAGTCTTTAAATAGTATGCAATAGGGTGCTATTCTCCGTCCGGTTGCTTCTAGGAAAAAACACCGGCTATCGCGCCGTCTAAGGCATCAGTTTCTAGCATTAAGGGCCGTTCTAGGTTAAAGTAGGCAAGTAGGGGGGCCAACACTAGCCGTTTTTTAAGCTTATTAAAGGCCTGTATACACATGGCGTTAAAGTAGAAGGGCTAGTCTTTCCTAGTAAGGCGGTTAAGAGGCCGGGCGATTTTACTGTAGTTCTTAATAAAGCGTTAGTAGAAGTTATAGAAACCTAAAAATAATTACACCCCCTTTATAGTCCGTGGGGGCGTCTACTAGTTAATTACGGCCGTTTTTTCTAGGTCGGCCTTAATTTCGTCCGTGCTAATAATAAAACCTAGGTACTTTATACGCTTAACACTAAATTCCAACTTCTTAATATTAGCCTAGAGGCCAGCTTTGCGGAGCTGTTATAGGACTTTGTAGATATGCTCCTTATATTCTAGTTTGTTCTCTAAGTAGATTATAATATTATTTAGATAGGCCGTATAGAAGTTATTAAGGTAGTTAAAGAGTACATTATTTATATACTGCTGGTACGTAGCTAGTCCGTTAGTTAGTCTAAAAGGAAGTACTTTATATTTATACGTTCCGTAACGGGTTTAAAATGTAGTAAGATCCTTAGACCCGGGGTTTATCCTAATTTGGTAAAAGGCCTAGCGGATATTAAGCTTTATAAAAACCTTAGCTCTACTTATTTAGGTAAGAGTCTCATTAAGTAAGGGTAGCGGGTAGCGGTCCTTACGGGTTATATTATTTAGCTTATAGTAGTTAATGCAGAAGCGCAGTTCTCTATTTAGCTTTTTAATAAAAAGAATAGGTAAGTTAAAAGGGGCTTGGCTAGGCTCAATAAAGCCCTTATTTAGGTTATTAATAAGATACTGCTTTATAGCCTATAATTCGGCAATAGACTATAGGTAGAGAGGGCTAAAGCTAAGGGTGCTTCCCTTATCTTGCTTGATCTTAATCTTATAGTTATATGGTTAGTAGGGTAGAAGCATATTAGACGCTACCTTAGAGAATACGTCCTTAAATTTCCGGTGTTAATCGGGTAGTTTTTGTTCCACTAGTTCTTTATTTATAAGCCCGCTTTCCTATTCGCTAAGCTCGCTTTCCTTTTTCTTAATTATTTAGTTAATTTTGTATAGGCTAGTTATAAAGGCAACGGCATTAGGCTAAACCAGGTTCTGGTAGAATCCTATAGCGCTAATATAGTAGACATTAACTAGTGGGAGGTCCGTAGGTTTCTTTGGCGTCCGTTAGGCCGTGGTTTACGGTATAGGGTTTATGGTCTTCCTTAGCTTACGTTCCATTTTCCGTAAGTTATCCTTTCTATCTATTAGTTTAGTGTGGCGTCTAATATCCCTAGCCTTCCTTTGTGGCTGCGTAGGGCCTAAGTTCTTTATTAGGGACTTAGCTAGGCCACTACTAACTTCCTAAGTCTCTAGTGCGTGTGGTGTAATATAGGTAGTCTAGGGGCGGTGTAATATACGGATCTGTTACGGATTAAGCTGTATATCCTTCTTAAAAGCCTAATCCCTACGCGTCGCATCGGCCTAGTAAACGGTGTCTATCTGCGGCCGTATAAGGTTTTCCATTGTAATACTGATCTCTTTTATAAAGGAAGGCGTTAGGGGTATAGTTTTGGGCCAGATAAGCTGTCTATCCCATACGTTAAGCTATAAGCCCAAATAGGCTAGCTATTTTCTCCCTAAAATTATATTATAGCTTCCAAGGTCTGTAATAAGGAAGGGGATATTATATTACCTTTATCCGTTAACGCGGAGGTAAATTCACAAGATAGTTGTAATAGGTAGCCCTATTTATCTATTATAACCGCAAATAGGGATTAGTTTAGGTAGTTCTTTAAGGGGTATATTTAAAAAGTCAGCTAGTTTTATAGCGCACTTTATATTAATTAAGGTAAAGGTATTTACTCCTAAGTCAGCTAAAGCAGAGGTTAAAACTTAATATCTATTGCGAAATAAAGCATAAGGGATAGTGTAGCTTCTTCTACTAACTAGCTAACCTAGATTAATATATAATATATTAATCCCTTTTAACCCTAGAGAGGAGTCTTCTTCTAGGGTTTCTCTTTTTCTAGCTTTATACTATCCTCCTAAATTAACAGGACCTTATTTATCTTTACCTTTATTAAGCAGTTCCTTATAGGGTGGCCTATTTAACCGCACAAGAAGTAAGCTCCTTAATCGCTGAGGGCCTATATATAGGGGTCGCTGTATATAGGCTAGGTGTACACCGGGCCCGCAATAGGGGTAGCTGCGCGGCTAGCCGCTAGGTTAACTGTAGGGGTTGCTGATTATGCTAGGGCACTATAGGCCGTACTCATAGTACTTACGGCCTGGTTTATAAGGTTTCTAGTTTTTAGCTAATTGGCGCGTACCTTAATTCGATAAAGGCCTTAGTTAATAGCTAGGCAATGGTCTATAAGTTCCTTTAATGTCTATATTATAGTATAAGCTAGTAATACGGCCCGCTATAGGTCTAGGGTAAGCTTATTAAAGAGGTCTAGCAGTAGGTCTTTCTGGGGGATCTAGGCCTATCTAGCTAGGTGTAGAAAGCGGGTTTAGAAGGCCAAAAAGGTCTCCGTTATTTTTATATTTAGGCTTTTATAGCTAAGGCGGGCGTTCTATACTTTAAAAGGGTCTTTATAAATAGAAGATAAGTATTTAATTATTTCTTCTTTAGTAATAAAGGGGTCTGCTAAGTCTTTAGTATATCGCGGGCGTAAATGCGTCTAGGCGTCTCCACCAGTACGGCTGAAAACATAGGCCATTCTAGCTCGGGCGTTAGGGAAGTAGTCTATATTAACTTTAAGCTTATCCCATAATTAAAGCTTCTAATTATTAAATATAGGGTCGGTTCCGTTTATAAGTAGTAGGGGATCCGCGACCTTTGCCGACCGCTTTGGTGCTATATAGGCCTTAGTGGGTTTACTAAGGTGCTAGGATAGAGCCTAAAGGACTATAGCAAGTCTTTAGTTGTCTAATAATGACTTATTATTAGATATAGGGGTATCTCTAGCTTCGAGCAGCTCTCGCAGTTATTTAATTTTGGTATTAGCAGCCGTAAGCTCCGCCTAAAGGGTTAAAACGTTAATTATTTCTTCGTCTGAAGTATTTAAGGGTCCTATAGCTGCTTTACCTGCTGCTGTAGTTCGTGGCATGGTAGTAGGGGTGTTAGGTAATTCTGGGTAATTTCTTTAGGGGTTCTGGTCTGTGTGTGTTTTGTAGGTCCTTTCCTTAGGGTTCTATTCTTTTCTTTTAGGTCCTGTCCTTAGGGTTCTATTCTTTTCTTTTGGGTCCTATCCTTAGGGTTCTGTTCTTTATTCTTATAGATATATTTAAGTTCCTTCTTAGGAAGAAAGAGTAGAGTGAGCTTTAGATAATGTTAGTGACTTAGTTAATTGGGTGTAACGTGGCCCGCCTCCACGTCGCCATACGGCCAAAAAGACTGAGAGTGCTTGCGAACTTGTCGCAAGCGCGGCGGGACCTAATATATATACTCTTACAATTG
>Ga0307515_10005170_pt1 | contig 26530 bp, 21 predicted proteins | sample 17_EM_MG_FD_194513 | JGI IMG/M metagenome (GOLD analysis project Ga0307515, IMG submission 194513) | Populus trichocarpa ectomycorrhiza microbial communities from riparian zone in the Pacific Northwest, United States - 17_EM | ecosystem: Host-associated > Plants > Roots > Unclassified | place... | reverse complement strand
CTGCGCACGTACTCGGGGCTGCCATCAACGCGGATGAAGGTACCGTCTTCGGCCCGCACGTTGCCGAACTTGGTGGCGATCACCACCTCGTCGCGCCGGGCCTTCAGCACCGGTGCCAGCAGGCGTTCGTTGCTGCCCACGCCGTACATGTCGGCGGTGTCGAAGAAATTGATGCCGATGTCCAGGGCGTGGTTCAGCACCGCGAGCGAGCGCTCGTCTTCGGCCGCGCCGTAGAAATCGGACATGCCCATGCAACCCAATCCGATGGCGGAAACGGCCAGGTCGCCTTGGCCCAGATGGCGTCGGGGGTAAGTTGTCGTGCCCATGCTGCTCTCCTGTGAGGTGTTGTCGATGACCGCCAGCGTAGGCCCGTGCCCTGCTGCAGCGATAGTCGATTGCTGGTGCATGCTTGCCTGATCCTCCAGGACCATGTCCCCATGCGCTGCAACGCCGTGCGCGCCGCCCCCACAATCAGCGCCATGGTCGATACCGCTTGGCTCATCCCACCCGACACCGCCTCACGCATCCAAGCCCCGCTGCCGCCGGATGTGCGGCAGGTCGAGATGGTGACGATCGCCTGCCAGTTCGCGCCCAGCACCGGCTCGCACGAAACCGCGATCCGTGGCCTGTACTTGATGCGCGCCGACGGCCCTGGCCTTCGCCTGCCCGCCGTCTACGAACCGGGCGTGGTCGTGGTGCTGCAGGGCCGCAAGCAGGCGCGGCTGGGCAACGAGGTGCTGGGCTACGACCCGCTGCACCACTTGGTCGTGTCGGTCACGATGCTGCCAACCAGCCAGATCGTCGAGGCCTCGCCCGAGGCGCCGTACCTGTGCTTGCGGCTGAACGCAGACACCAGCGAGCTGGCCTCGCTGCTGCTCGACGCGGGGCCGGCCGCGACCCCATCGACCAACGCGCCCGCGCTGGACCGCGGCTTGCAGGTGGCGCGCAGTTCGCCCGCGATGCTGGACGCCGTGTTGCGCCTGCTGCGGCTGCTGCGCACGCCCGCCGATGCGCCGGTGCTGGCGCCCTTGGCGAAGCGCGAGATCTTCTACCGCGTGCTGACCGGTGAACTGGGCCACCGGCTGCGCGCGTTGGCGGTGGCCGAGAGCCATGCCCAGCGCATCGCCCGTGCGATCGAGCTGGTCAAGCGCCGCTACGCCGAGCCGCTGCGGATCGACGATGTGGCCGAGGCCGCGCACATGAGCGCCTCCAGCCTGCATCAGCACTTCAAGCAGGTCACCTCGATGTCGCCGCTGCAGTACCAGAAGAAGCTGCGCCTGCACCGCGCCCGCCAGCTGATGATGGCCGAAGGGCTGGACGCGGCGGTCGCCGCGCACCGCGTGGGCTACGAAAGCCCGTCGCAGTTCAGCCGCGAGTACCGCCGGATGTTTGGTGCCCCGCCGCGCACCGAGATCCAGCAAGCGCTGGGCACGGTGGGGGCGGCACGCTGATGCTGGTACTGGACCACATCACCGTCGCGGCCTTGTCCCTGGCCGAGGGCGTGGCCTATGCCCAAGAGCGGCTGGGCGTCGATCTCCCGCCCGGCGGCCAGCACCCGCTGATGGGCACTCACAACCATTTGCTGCGACTGGCCGACGACCTGTTTCTCGAGGTGATTGCGCCGGATCCTTCGGCACCCGCGCCGTCGCGCCCCCGCTGGTTCGACATGGACAGCCCGGCCACGCACAGAGCCTTGGCCGAGTCGCCGCGGCTGTGGACCTGGGTCGCGCGCACAGCCAATTTCGACCAGGCGCTGCGCGAGATCGAAGGCAGCGTCGGCCCCGCGATACCGGTGACCCGGGGTGCGTTGTCGTGGCTGATCGGCGTGCCGGACGACGGCAGCATGCCCTTCGATGGCGCGTTCCCAACCCTCATCGAATGGCCCAAGGGCCCGCACCCCGCCGGCCGTATGCCGGAGCGTGGGTGCGCACTGCTGAAGTTCACGGTGCAGCACCCGCAGGCCGAAACGATCGCCGCTCGGCTGAAGCCGCATCTGGACGACCCGCGGGTGGTGTTCGAAACTGCCCCGCACCACCGCTGCGTGGCCAGGATTCAGACGCCGAACGGCGTGCGCGAGATCGACTGAGCGCCCCTGCTTGATCAGTCAGACGGACAGCGCTTCACACAGTTCATCCAGTTCCGCCTCGGTTCGTTCGAGCACGGTGTCGCATTGGGGTTGCGTCAGCGCCAGGCGATTCCACGCATCCGCTGCCAAAGGGGGCACCATGTCATCGGGCACTCTCGCGAGGTCGAGCGCATGAACCAGGCCGTCTGACACGTGCACCAGATCGGTCAGGGTCGGCGCGGCTGCTGGGACGGGCGCATGGTGGTGGCGTATCGCCTCGACGACATCGCCGCCGAAGCGCCAGCGCCGGGCCACCACGGCGCCGATCGCCATGTGATCGGTGCCCAGCACTTCCCCCTCGGCCTGCAGCGTTTGGCAGTCGTGCTGCTGGCGGTAGTCGTAGACCTGCTCGAGCCGTTCCGGCGATTGGCTGGCCAGCGCCAGGCGCCCCAGGTCGTGCAACAGGCCCGCGGTGAACGCCGCACCATCGTCAAGCTTCAGCGCCCGCGCCAGGTGGCGAGCACACAGCGCGCAGGCGATCGAGTGGCGCCAATAGGCCGCCAGGTCGAAGCCCCGACACCGCGGCGCGGCGAAGCTGCCGCTCACCGCCGCTGCGGTCAATGCGGTGCTGAGGTTGCGCAAGCCCAGCACGCTGATGGCGCCCCGTATCGAGCTGACTCGGCCGCTCAAGCCATAGAACGAGCTGTTCGCCAGGCGAAGCGCCTTGGCCACCAGGGCCTGGTCGTGCGAAATGGCGTCGACCAGTTCATCCATCGCCACGTCGTCGCGCTGCAGGGCCGTCAGCAGGTCGGTGAGCGCCTGCGGCAACACCGGAAGGTCCCGCAGGCGGCCGAGCACCACCTCGGGATCGGTGGCGGTCATTGCACTGACCGCTCGCGATAACGCCGCACGACGGCGAGCAATGGATGAATCAGCTGCTGGCGCAGCGAGTCCCGGAACAGCCACGTCAGGCGTTGCTCTGCCTCAGGCACTGCCTGCGTTGGAGGGGTTTCGACCGGACGATCGAGCGTATGGTGGTCGTGCGACATGGATGACTCCTGCCTGGGTGTGTAGCGAGCTAGCTCGGCTCTTCGGCCGAGGCATGAGGAATCAAGACCACCAGGCGCCCGCCGACCCCGGTGGCTGCGCTCATCGCGCGGCAGACTCCTCGACAAGGATTCCCCTTGAGCAGGAACGTGACGGTGGCGCCGTCTTCCCGCTGCAGTGCCGGCCGCAAGGCTTCTGGCAGCACTTCGTCTGCCTCTCTGCCGACCAGCAGGCCGTACTCTTTCAGCAATTCTTCGGCGTCGCGGTTGGCGAAGGCAATCATCCCTTCGTCGTCGATGCCAATGATGGGCACGGGCACGTTGAGCAAGATCTCCAGCGCCCCGCTGGTCCTGGCCTCGACCATGTTCAGCCGCTCATGCTGCGCGGCCAGCGTCGACTGCAGGCACTCGTTGACAGCAGCCAACTCCTGGTTGGCAATGCGCACCTCGCGATCGAGCCGGCGGTTCTCGTCGGCCATGCCCTTTTGACGGAAGGCCTCATCGATGTTGGCCCGCAGCAGGTCGTCTTCCCAAGGCTTGGTCAGGAACTTGTAGATCGCTCCTTCGTTGATGGCGTCGGTGATGGACTGCAACTCGGTGTAGCCCGACAGCACGATGCGGACGGTCTCTGGATAGAGCTCCTTGGCACGGCGCAGGAACTCGACGCCGGTCATCACGGGCATGCGTTGGTCCGACACGATCACGTCGACCTTGGACTCGGCGAGTCGTTGCAGGCCCTCGGCTGCGCTGTTCGCCGTCAGGATGCGGTAGCCGCCACGGCGCAGCGAGCGTTTGAGCGATGCGACGATGTTCTCTTCATCGTCCACCAACAGCAATGTGCGCTCGTGCGGCGGCTGATTGAAGAACTTGTCCGGCAGTCGGCGTTGCTCACGCCACAGGACCTCGATCTCAGCCGCCGTGACAGGTGGGCTGAAGAAGTAGCCTTGAATCGCATCACAACGGTTGGCGATCAACAAGGCCAGCTGGCCTTCGGTCTCGACACCCTCAGCCAGCACCTTCATCTGCAGGCTGTGCGCCATCGTGATCACAGCGCGGGTGATCGACACCTGGGCCGGCGCAGCGGTGATGTCGTGCACATACGACCGATCGATCTTGATGACATCGATCGGCAGCGAACGCAGCATGCTGAGGTTGGAGTAACCGGTGCCGAAATCGTCGAGCGCGATCTGGACGCCGATCGCGCGCAGGGCATGCAGTGCGCGAGCGGCGCGCAACGTGTCGCCGACCAGCATGGTTTCAGTGACCTCGATGCCCAGCATCCCCGGCTCGGCGCCGGTTTCGAGCAGCACGCACTGGATGCGCTGGGCCAGATCGTCGTGGACGAGCTCCTTGCCCGAAATATTGACGCTGACCCGCAGCCCGGCCAGGCCCGCGCGCCGCCACGCTGCGGCCTGCGTGCACGCCGCGCGCAGCACCCAATCGCCAATCGCCTCGATCTGCTCGGTTTGTTCCGCGACGGCAATCAACTCCGCCGGCGGCACGGTCCCGAGCGTTGCCGAGTGCCAGCGCAGCAATGCCTCGACGCCATACATCGCGCCGCTTTGCAAGTCCACCTGCGGTTGGTAGTGCAGGCTCAGTTCATGGCGATCGATCGCGTCCCGCAGAGCCGAGGCCATGGCTGTTCTGCGAAGGTGCGCGGTCGCCTCCAGTGGAGAAGCCACGGCGACCTGCTGATCGCTCAACGCGTCGGCTACAACATGGGTGGCAGGCTCGCGCACAGCCGCCTGCGCGCCGGCAAGCTCGCCACCAGACGATACGTCCTCAAGCGTTTCACTCGGCGTGACCATCCCTGATCCATCCCTTGCTGAAAGCACGCCGGCCTCTGCTCGAAAGCCCAGAGTTGGCGCCTGACGGCCACACTGTTGGTGGCTCGTTGATATCTTCGTCTCGCCCGCCCTAAAAGTCCATGGTGCGCAGGGCTCGTTGCGGTCAATTCACGGGTGTCAACTCCGTTGGCAGCGGCGGTGGTTCCTGCGATTCATCACTCATGATGGGTATCCAGACCCTGAACGCACTGCCCTTGCCCGGCTCTGAGTGGACCTTGATCTGGCCCTTGTGCTTTTGCACGATGGAGAACGACAGCGACAGGCCCAGACCGGTGCCCTTGCCAACCGGCTTGGTCGTGTAGAAGGGCTCGAAGATGCGCTTCTGAACTTCGGCCGACATGCCGCAGCCGGTGTCGGCCACCTCGATCCAGACCCAATCGCCGCTGCGCCCGGTCGAAAGGGTGATCACGCCGTTGCTCTCGATCGCATGGGCGGCGTTGACGATGAAGTTCATGAACACCTGGTTCAACTGCGCTGCCAGGCAGCGCACCGGCGGCAGTTGGCCGTAGCTGCGGCGAACCTCGGCCTTGTACTTGATCTCGTTGTTGACCACGTTGAGCGTCGACTCCAGGCCGGCGTTCAGGTCGGCCTCTTGCCAATCGGCGTTGTCGACGCGGGAGAAGTCCTTCAAGTCCTGCACGATGCGCTTGACGCGTGTCAGGCCATCGGCGCTCTCGCGCAGCAGCACCGGCACGTCCTCGCGCAGGTACTCGAGGTCGACATCCTGCTTGGTGGCCTGGAGTTGCTGCCGCGCTTCGGCGCTCAGCGTCTCTTCGTGGGTCTCATAGTTGGCCAGCAGCTTCAGCAGGCCGTCGACATAGTGTTTGAGCGAGCTGAGGTTGGAGTTGACGAAGCCCACCGGGTTGTTGATCTCGTGGGCGACGCCAGCGGCCAGCTGGCCGATCGACGCCATCTTTTCGGATTGCAGCAACTGGTTCTGGGCCTCCTCGAGCATCCGGTTGGTTTCCTTCAACCGCTCGTAGTTGGACTCCAGCGCCTCCTGCGCGCGCCGCACCTCGCTGCGGTCCTGCATCAGCCACCAGGCGCCGGCAGTCGGGTTGTCGACGTCAGACACGTAGGCGATCATTTGTACCCACAGCTGCTTGCCGTCCAGGCGCTGCAGCATCATCTCGTGCTGCAGCGGCTTGCCCTGTGTCAGCACCGGCAAGGCCACCTCGCCGAATGCGGCGAAGTCTTCGGCGCTGCAGAAAAAATCTGACGTCGCGTGGCCGACCATGCTGCCACCGTCGGGCATGAACATCTCGGCCAGCTTCTTGTTGTGCTGCGTCACCCGGCCTCCGGCAGAAGCGAGGATGCCGACCGAGGCGTTTTCCATGAAGGCGGCCAGCTCGCGGTGCGTGCTGTTGAGCTCGGCGGTGCGCTCGCTGACCAGCAGCTCCAGCTGGTTGCGGTGCCGCATCAGCTCTTCTTCCGCGGCGCGGCGCTGCGACACGTCCTGCAGGGTCTCGATGGCGCCGACGACCTCGCCGCCGGCGTTGCGCAGCGGTGCCGAGGTGAAGAACAGCCAACGGCCATGGTCGCCAAAGCTGGGGAAGAAGTCCTCGCCTTCGAAAGCCCCGGCCGCCGTCTTGGAAGGCTGGATCTTTCCGCCGTACAGCTGTGCCATGGCCTGGGCGTCCGCCCCGTCGACGATCATGTCGCACAGCAGTGGGCGCTCGGTCGGGTAGAACACGCAGCCCTTTTCGACCACGCCCTGCATGTCCCAGTAGTCGCGACCGGTCAACTGCTCGCAAGCCCGGTTCCAGTGCGTCACGCGGTGCTCGCCGTCGATGACGAAGGTCGCCACCGGCGTGCTGTCCATGATCTGGTTCAGCACCTGGCTCATGTTGAGCAGGCTGGTCTGAACGTGCCGCATGTCGCTCAGGTCCTGGCAGGTCGAGAGCACGGCGGGCTGGCCGTCGATGTCGATGCGCCGGGCAGTGAGTTCGACAAAGCGCTCGGCACCGGTCGATGTCTGCAGCGTCATCTCCGTGGCCGCGGGCTCAGGGTCTTGCTCCAGGCAGGTGATGCCGTAGCTGGCCATCTGGCCCGCCATCTCCGGGCCGACCAGGTCTGCGGGCGTCATGGTCAGCAGGCTGGCCTCATCGTGGCCGACCAGTCGGGCCAGGGCCTCGTTGACGCACAACAGCTCGGCGCCCTGGTGCAGGAAGGCCGGCACGTGGAGTGCGCGCATGACCGCGCGGCACAGGGCCCCAGCGGTGCTGGGTCGGGTTTCGGTCAGCATGGCGTCTGGAAGATCGCGCTGCATGCGTCAGTTCCAGCCGCCGCGCGGCTCGGGCAGCAGGACGTCGGCGTCCATCACGACCGAGCCGTCCGCCCCCCATTGAACCCGTGTGATACCGGGCTCCAGCTGTTCCAGCCGCTTCATCTCCAGCTCCTCGGCCGAGAGATCGCCGCGCTCGCAGCGCACCTGGTTGGCCAGGGCCTCGTTCTCCATCCGCAACGCGCGGATCTGCAAGATCTGCGACAGCGCGCTGATCAACTCGAAGTCGTTCCAGGGCTTGGCGATGAAGCGGTCGATCTGGGCCTCGTTGATGGCGCCGATCAGCCCGTTCAGGTCGGTGTAGCCCGACAGGATCACCCGCGAGCAATCAGGCTGCAGCTCGCGCATGCGGCGCAGCACCGCCACGCCGTCCATCTCTGGCATGCGGAAGTCCGAGATGACCAGGGAGAAGGTGCGCTCCTCGGCGCGCGCCAGGGCCTCTCTGGCCGAGACGAAGGTTTCGACCTGGGCCACGCAGGGCTTGCCCGCCACCTCGAGCGGCGAAAGTCGCAGCAGGCGCGACAGGGCATTGAGCACACCGCTCTCGTCGTCCACCAGCATGATTCGATGCGTTTGCATACGCTTTTCCTTTCCCTGAACCAGGTCTTTGTACTGCTCGATATCGGTCTCCACCACTCCAACACCACGCCCTAAATGGCCAGGTCCTTGCGCACGTACAGGCTGAGCTTGACGCCTTCGCGCTGCGCATACTCACGCACCTGGCGCACCACCCGTGCGTCGAACACGTAGCCGGTGGCCAGCAGCAAGGTGCCCTGGGTACTGACAAGATCACGCGACAACACCATGCCGGGTTCCAAGTCGAGCGCTGAAATCTCGCGATCGCGCTCGCTTTCCGGCAGCGGCTGTTTCAACACCTCGGCAAAGGCCGCGACGACATTCGCGTCATAGCGGTTGCCCGCCCCGCGGCGGATGCTGCTGGCGGCATCGTCAGCCGTGAAACGGCGCTCCGCCAAGGTGCCGTTCATCAGGTTTTCGTAGTCGACGATGGGCGCCAGGATGCGTGCACCGAGGGGGATTTCGTTGCCCGTCAGGCCGTCCGGGAAGCCGTTGCCGTCGAAGCGCTCGTGTTGCGAGCGGATGATCTTGGCCACCGGCTGCAACTGGGCCAGCGGCATCAGCGCCGCCTCGGCGTTCAGCGTGTGCTTGCGGTAGCGCGCGTTTTCCTCGGTGCTGAGCGTGGAAAGAGGCTTGCCGAGCATGCCATCGGGAAAGCCGATCTTGCCGATGCTGTGCAGCAGCCCGGCCACGTAGGCGTCATGGCTTTGGCGCTCATCGAGCTTCATCTGCACGCACACGCGCTTGACCAGATCGGACACCCGCCTTGATTGGCCAGCCAGCCCGCTGTGCCTCAGGTCCATCAGGCCGGCGAAGATGCGCATCGACAGCATGAAGTTCGTCTTCAGCTCGTCGTAGGCGACATTGAGCATGTCGTTGATCTGCTCAATCTCCGCCGTGCGGTGCTTGACCCGATTCTCCAACTGGCCGTTGAGCTGGCGCAACTCGTCGTTCTGGCGCGCTGTGAGCGCCGTCAACTGCTGGTTCTGGCGCTCCAGATCGCGCCGTGCCAGGGCTTCACGCACCACCAGGACGATGTCGTTGTCATCCCAGGGCTTGGCGATGTAGCGGTGAATCTGGCCGCCGTTGATGGCGGCAATGGTCGAACTGATGTCGGCGTAGCCGGTCAACAGGATGCGCGTCGCCGTGGGCTGCAGCTGGCGCATCTTTTCGAGAAACTGCGCGCCGTCCATGTTCGGCATGCGCATGTCCGAGATCACCAGGTCAACGCTTTCGTCGCGGACCAGCTCCAGCGCGGCGGCCCCGCCCTCGGCTGTCAGGATGCGGTAGCCCTGGGGGCGAAACAGGCGACGCAAGGCGCTCAGGATGGACGGCTCGTCGTCCACCAGCAACAAGGTGGCGGCCGGCGCAAGCGCCGGCGGCGGGGCGACGGACGCAGCCGCGACGGCTTGTGCATCTGCCATTGGAAAAGCTCCTGAGTTGAAACCGCCGAGCAGCTGCCGCAGGGGACGCTTGAACGTGCCCGGCCATCGCTACGCCGTGGTGATATCAGGCTCTGGTGTACTTCTTGGTGAGCCCACTTGAAATACTAGCGGCCGACGCTTCGTCCGGTTTGTCCGAATAGTGCGGCAAATCGCGTCGAGTTGGCGACTTTGCCTTCGAGAAACCACGTGGGCGAAGCCGGGCTTGAACCTGCGCTGCTCAGGCCCGGCGTGCGCACCCGAGGCACCGTCAGGCCGGCACCGCCTCCTGCTGGGCTTCGGCCACCATGCTGCGGCGCAGCGGCAAGGTGACTCGAAAGGTGGTGCCGCGTCCGACTTCGCTGTCGACACGGATGCTGCCTTGGTGCTTTTGCACGATGCCGTAGGACACCGACAGCCCGAGCCCCGTGCCTTTGCCGATCGGCTTGGTGGTGTAGAACGGGTCGAAGATCCGCGGCAGCACATCTGCCGGAATGCCCGATCCGTTGTCGGCCACCTCGAACCACGCTTCGTCGACATCGCCAAAGCTGGTGCCGCTGCGAACGACGATGCGGCCGCGCTCGCTGCCCATCGCATGCGCCGCATTGACCACCAGGTTCATCACCACCTGGTTGATCTGCGACGGCAGGCATTCGACCTCGGGCAGCTCACCATATTCCTTGACGATATCGGCCTTGAACTTCACCTCGCTGGCGACGATGTTGAGCGTCGAGTCGATGCCCTTGTTCAGCTGCGCCAGCTGCCAGTCGGTTGCCGAATCGACATGCGAGAAGTCGCGCAGGTCTTGCACGATCTTGCGCACCCGCATCAGGCCCTCTTTCGAATCACCCATCAGGCTGGGGAGGTCTTCTTTGAGGTAAGCAATCTGCAGCTCCTCGTGCAACGCGGTCAGGGCCGGCGAAGTCCCGGCCTGCTCGTAGGCCGCGAGCATGCGAAACAGTTGCTCGAGGTAGCGCTCCAATGACCCGAAGTTCGAATAGATATAGCCGATCGGGTTGTTGATCTCGTGGGCCACACCAGCGGCCAACTGGCCGATCGACGCCAGCTTCTCTTGCTGGACGAGCTGCACCTCCAGGCTCTTGCGACCTGCCATTTCCTGCTGCAGCACCTCGTTGGTCTGGACGAGCTTGCCGGTGCGCTCGGCAACGGCGGCTTCGAGGTTGTCGATCTGCTGCGCCAACTGCTGGGTCATCTGCCATTTCGCGGTCAGCGCCCGCGCGAGCTGATGCACCTCGATGTTGTCGAAGGGCTTCTTCAGAATAAGCAGCCTGTCTTGCGCGTTGAGGCGGTGAAACACCTCTTCCCAGGACGTGTCCGAGTAGGCGGTACAGATCACCACCTGCAAGCGTGGGTCGACCTGCCAAAGGCGCTCGATGGTCTCGACGCCATCCCAGCCCGGCGGCATCCGCATGTCGACGAAGGCCATGGCATAGGGCAAGCCCTTGTCCAGCGAGGCCTGCACCTTGGCGAGGCCCTCCTGGCCCTGGTAGGCCGAGTCGAGCTCGAACTGCGGCGCCGCGTCGGCCACGGGTTCGTCGCCGAAGAGCGCGGCGCGGGCCGCGTCCAGCGCCGACTTGGTTGACGATTGCGGCGCAAGAATCTTGCGAAAGTCTTCGTGGATCGTCGGCATGTCGTCGACGAGCAGGATGCGGCGGTTCTCGAGCGTGGTCATGAAGCTTCCGTGGACGACTCGGCGGCCACATGGTTTTGGGTTTCAGCGGTCTTCGGCTGCAGCGGCAGCTCGAGCGTGAAGACGGCGCCCTGGCCAGGCCCTGCGCTGGCCGCGTGCAAGGTGCCGCCCATTTCGCGCGCAGCCAGCACACAGCTGTGCAGGCCGAAGCCGTGGCCGTCTTTCTTGGTGGTGAAGCCGTGCGCGAAGATTCGCGTCAGGTTCTCGGCTTCGATGCCTTCGCCGGTGTCGGCCACCGCCACCTTCAGCGTCTGCTCGCCCGCCAGGCTGACGCGCAACGTGAGCTTGTGGGTTCCGCCGGGCACGCTCTGCATCGCATGGCGTGCGTTGCCAATCAGGTTGACGAGGATCAGCAGCACGCGATGCTTGTCCAGCATCAACTCGGGCACCGGTTCGAAGTCGCGCAGCACCTCCACGTCGCGACCCGTCAAGGTGCCGGTGTCGATTCGCAGCGCATCCTCGACCAGCTCGCGGATCTGCACCGATTCAACAACGCTCGATGCACCGGCATAGGCCTGCTGGGTACTCACGATCTCTTTGATGTGCTTGACGTTGCGGGTCAGCGCAGCGAGCTCTTCCACGATGCCGCGGCGTTCTTCTTCCAGCGCCTGTGCCAGCTGCTGCAGATAGGCCGGCAGCATGCGGCCGCGCCGGTCGCTGGTCAGGTAGTCACCCAAGTCGTGGGCATGGTCTTCGAAGAGCTTCACGGCGCGGGTCAGGCCACTGACCTCGGAATCGCGCAGCCGGCCGGCGATGAGCTCGGAAGAAACGTTGACGCTGTTGAGCACGTTGCCGACGTTGTGCAGCACGTTGGTGGCGATCTCGGCCATGCCGGCATGGCGAGCGTTCTCCAGCAGCTGGCGCGGCTCGGCCTGCTGCTCGCGCGCCTTGCGCACCGCTTCCTCGGCTTCTTCGCGGCGGAAGAAGAAGTGCCCCGTGGTCAGCAGGATCACGATGATTGGCGCCGCCGCCACCACGACGACGATGCCCGACTGGCGGAAGCTCAGGTAGAGAAAGGTCGCCACCGAAGCATTGCCGGCGTAGGCCACGCCCAGCCAGCCGAATGAATCGACGAAGACCTTCAGGTTCAGCGGCTCGTTGCGCTTGAGACGCGGCACCATCGTCACCAGCAAGGTGTTGACCAGGAAGTAGCCGAAGGCAAACAGGATCGTGGCCAGCAACAGCACGCCGTCGTACGCCATGCCGTACTTGTGCAGCGTTTCCAACCCGGTGTGCAGCACCGAACCCGCACTGAACATCGCCAGGGCGGCCATCGCCGGGCTGGCGATGCGGCTGGTCCAGCGCTTGGAGCTGCGCCAGGACCCCACCAGTGCCTCACAAGCCGAGGCCAGCGCCGCGGCCTCCGGCCCGCTCATCAGCAGCAACAGGAAGATGAAGATCTCGCCAGCGGTGAAGGAGTTGGTCGAGCGCGGGATCCGCACCGGCACCAGGCCCGCCACCATGGCCAACGCCGTGGCGACCGCGATCTGCGCCCAGGCCCCGAAAGACAGCGTGGCCAGATGCTGCAGCGAATGGACCAGGACCACCGCGCCCAGCAGCACCACGCCCAACCAGTAGGCCGTTGCCTTGCGGTTGTAGTCCGGCATGAACCGCTGGTGCAGGCGCTGCCACCAAGGCAGCGCCTGCTCGAGCACGGGACTTGTGAGGGTTCGATCCATGGCGTGTTACCGCGCCAGAGCCAGCGTGGCCACGTCGCGCAGCAGGGTGTCGGTCATGGCTCGCCAACCGGGCCGGTTTGGCCTTCGCTCAAGACCAGCCCTTCGCTCAGAACGAGACCTTCGCTGAGCACCAGGCCTTCGCTCAAGACGAGGCCTTCACTCAAGACCAGGCCCTCGCTCAGCACCAGCCCTTCGCTCAAGACAAGGCCTTCGCTCAACACCAGGCCCTCGCTCAGCACCAGGCCGCTGCCCGAAGCCAGCCAGCCGCTCAGCGTGGCGGTGGGGACGAACACGCCGCTCATGCCGCGCAGCGAGCTGCTGCCGGCCAACGCTGCCGCGGACACCACGCCGGTGGTGACCAGGCGTTGATTCGCCGCAGGCCGCGCCACGATGGACTGGACCCAGGTGTTCGCCGCCTCGCCCCGGCTCGCCGGCCAATAGGTCACGGCGAAACGCTGGACGCTGCCCCGCACCCACAGCAACCGCGGGTCGTAGATCGGTTGGTACTTCGTGAACAGCCCGGCACCGCTGAGGATCTGGTTGCCGCCGGCAAAAACGATGCGGCTCCAATTGGCCGCCGTGCCGTTGATGGTCGATGGCGCCGCCGGCAGGCTCTTGCCGGGTGCCAACAGCGGGGCACCCGCGGCGATGCTGCCGGCTTCGACGGCCGCGCCGATGTCCGTGCGCAGGGCACCGGCCAGCGCCACCGCGCCTGGAATGTTCAGAAGGCCAGCGCCTTGTTGCAGCAGGTTCGCACCGGGCAGCGGCTGGGCGCTGTACTGAAGAATGGCCTTCACCAGCGGCGGCGTCAGTCCCGGGTTGGCCTGCAGCAGCAAGGCCGCCGCGCCGGCAACCGCCGGTGCAGCCACCGAGGTGCCGCTCATGTTCATCAGCTGCTGCAGTCTGGGCTGGGCGCTGCCGCCAAAGGGCGCGCTCAGATCGGGGTAGGTGTGCGGCAAATAGCTGAAGCCTCTGGCCGAGCCTTGCTTGTCAGAAGCCAGCACCGAGACGATGCGGTTGCCCGGCGCGACGAGGTCGGGCTTCAGCAGGTTGTCCGGCCGGCGCAACCCATTGGCATCGAGATTGCCGCCGCGCGTCGGCCCGCGTGAGCTGAAGAAGTTGACGCTGTCGTCGCTGCGGGCAGCCGTGTCATGCGTATTGGCCGAGCCGACCGTGATCACCGAAGGGTCGTTGCCTGGGGCGCTGATGGCGCCGTAGATTTCGGCGCCGTTGGCGTCCTTGCCGAAGTTGCCCGCGGCCACCACCACCGTGATGCCGGAGGCCACCGCGCTGCGCACCGCGCGGCACAGCGGGTCGGTCAGGTAGGACTCGGCCGAATCGGCGGCCAGGCTCACGTTGAGCACCCGGATGTTGTATTGCTTGGCGTGCAGGATCACCCAGTCAATGCCCGCAAGCACGTCGCTCAGTTCGCCCTGGCCGGCCTCGTCAAGCACCTTGACGTCGTACAGGTTCGCATTGGGCGCGATGCCGGAGGAGTCGGTCGACTGGTAGTCGCCGCGGCCGGCGGCGATGCCGGCCACGTGACTGCCGTGGCCGTAAGGGTCAGCGCGTTCGTTGCGGTCAGCGGCGATCAGTTGCTCGAACGCCTGGCCGGCGCGGCCCTGGTTGTTGCCGCCACGCAGCCAGTTGGAGACATCGACGCCCGGCTGCCAGAGCCTGCCGGTGGCGTCGCCTGCCTTCTGGAAGTCGACCGCCCGAGCGACGCGGCTGGCGCTGCCGCTCGCGTCGAGAAAGCTCTTGTGGTTCCATGCCACGCCCGAATCCAGCACCGCGATGCCGACGCCGCTGCCGTCCAGCCCAGGCTGCCCTGCGCTGCCCGCTTGGACTTGCGCGGCACCGGTGGCGTCCTCCAGCGCACTGGCGGTACGCCGCACCGGGCGGTTGGGCGAAAGGCTTTGTACGTCAGAGCGCTGCGCGATCTCGGCCAGGCGATTCACCGGCAACAGCACCGACAGTGCGCTGACCGACAGATAGCGGTAGTAGACCGAACCGCCCACCGACAGCACGTGCGCCCGCAGGTCCGTCAGTTCTGGGTCGGTGGAGTTGCTGATCACCAGGGCCCGCACGTAGCGCACCCCGTTCTGGTCGCGCACCCAGCTGTTCCTGGGCGGGGCTTGTGTCTGAAGTGCCTCTCGCAGATCCGCTGCGAGCTTGCGCGAAACATCGCCCTGCGCGCCGTGGGCCATTGGCGGCCCCCACAACGCGGTGAGAAGGCCAAACCCGGCCAATGCGACGAGCAATGCCCGAAGCATGCGGGCCTCGATCAATACGACGAAGCGTGTGAAGCTACCCATGCGCGACTCCCTGAGTTGTCCAATTGAGGCTGGACCCCGGACGACGGGAGAGATCGCGTGGCGTACCGCTTACGCAAGGGATGCCGCCGCGCCGCAGCATGTGCAGCAGCGCGCAGGGTCTCGCCTGGGGGCGAGCCCGTCTCGTTGGCAACCCCGCTGTCTTAGCCCGTTAGGGCCGTAGACCGGAAGCTTTGCGACCCCGACTTTCGTACGGGTGTGCCTTTGTCTGGATGACAGCAACGGTATCGACTTGAAACGAGTTCGGGTTTAGCAGCTACCCTCGGTGCGGCGAAAACGAGCCTGGCCGCGTGATGGAGTTCTCGGCCCTGCTCCGACCACCGCGCGCTGCAAACGTACGCCAGACGACCTGCTACCGGCCAAAGTCAGCGGCAGCTAGAGGGCGTTCTCGACAGCCGCTGTAGGGTGTTCTTGACGACTAGGGCTCGAAGCGAGGGCCATGAACGCTCAAACGTCGTCGCCGAACGCCAGCGTCGTCGCGTGCTCACCCACGTCGCCGGGCCAATCGGCTAACAAGTCAATGAAGCGCGCGCGGTCATTGGCAAACAGGGCGCGGGTCGCCTCCTCATAACCCGGCAGGTCACCGGCAACGGCCAGCATGAAGTGGTAGGCGCGTTCCTGCGCCTGGCGTTGCCTGTCCTTGTCGCCGTGCACGCGCCGCGCCTCGTCGACCAGTTTGCGCAGCGCCACCGAGGCGCCGCCGGGCTGGGCGCCCAACCAGGCCCAGTGCCGTGGCAGCAGGGTCACTTCGCGCGCCACCACGCCCAGCTTCGGCCGCCCCCGGCCGCGAGGCTCATTCGCGGGCTCGTCGGCGTCCTCTGATGCTGCCGCTTGCGCGGCCGTCAACCCCAACCGGGCAGCCAGACGCTCGACCACTTCGTCGTCCGAACCGCGCGTGTCGATGTCGACACAACGTCCTGTCTGGTCGTCGAAGACCAGCACCGGGCCGGCGGCGCCGCTGTCCAGCGCGCGCTTCGCCCGCAGCACCACGACCTGCAAAGGCCCTTGAGCGATACGGAAGGAGCCATTGAACACGGTGAAAGAGAGCGGCGTGTCGGCGGGGGTCATGCAGAGCCTGTCGGCATCGAAGAAATTGGCGTCTATTTTTATCCGGGCTAAATAACAGAGTCAATAGTACCCGGGTAAAACTCAAGCCCGGCGCGGCGCTGCTGGGTGCAGCAGCCCCATCGCTCGCGCTGATGCGAAGCGCGGCGACGGCAACCGGTGCGCAGGGCAATCGGCATTCCTGCAGAAATGGGCCAGCCCAGGCGCCTTATGGCTGCATTTCTGGCGCTTTTCGATCGACTGGCTTGCGGTCAGAACGCCCACCATTGGCAGTGAACCATTACTGACCCCACTGTGCCTACCATCTCAATTCGTCGTCCTGTTGCTGCCGGTTGGATCGCTTGCGTACCGCAAGCGGCCGGCCTGCGCTTGGCGCTGGTTGAAGCCGGCGAACGCCCTGTCGTGCGCTGGCTGCACAGCGAGGCCGCCCGTGCATCGGGCGCCGTGCTGCGCCGAGCCCGTCGAGCCTTGCCGCGTGGCCGCTGGGCCAGCGTGGCACTGCTCGAACGTGGCCAGTACCAGCTGCTGCAGACTGAAGCGCCCGAGATGCCGCCCGAAGAGTGGCGCGACGCGCTGCGCTGGCGGCTGAAGGACCAGGTCGAATTCCCCGTCGATGGCGCTGCCATCGACCTGCTGGCGATGCCGCCGCAAGCCGGCTCGCGCAACCAACGTGCCTTGATTGCCGTGGCCGCCCCAGCAACGGCCCGCCTGGCCTTGCGCCGCGACGGCGAAGACGCCGGCTGGCAATGGCAGGCGATGGACGTGGCCGAGACCGCGCTGCGCAATCTGAGCGCGCTGCTGGCCAGCCCGAACCGTGGCCATGCGCTGCTGCACCTGGGCGAGACCCACGCGACGTTGGTCATCACCGTGGCCGGCGCACTGCTGCTGTCGCGCCAGGTCGAAGTGACCCGCGCACAGCTGGCCGATACCGACGAACAGCCCCGCCAGCAGGCGATGGAACGCGCTGGGCTGGAGCTGCAGCGCACGCTCGACAACTTTGACCGCGTCTTCAGCCAGGTGGCTGTCGAGCGGCTCGACGTGCTGCCCGGCGCTGGCGCCGAAGGCCTGGCTGAGTTCGCCCGCGAACTGCTTTATGTGCCGGTGCTGGTGGCCAAGATGGCCGACAAGCTGGACACCTCGCGCCTGCCCGCCGACACCGACCTGAGCGACCACTGGCTGGCCATCGGCGCCGCGCTGCGCCGCCCCGCCGCCGACGAAGCCCCTGTCGCCAATGCGGACGCCGCGGCCAACACCGAACCCGCCGCCCCGCGCCAGGCCGACCTGAACCTGGACCCGCCGAGCCAACGCCCACGCCCGCAACCCTGGCGTGCGAGCCAAGGCCTGCTGACCGCGGTCGGTGCGCTGGCCGGTGCCTGGGCACTGGGTTATGGCTTGAACGCCTGGGCCAACTACCGTCAGCAACAGGCCGACGCGCTGGCGCAAGCCCTGCCGCAGCAGCGCGCTCAGCTCGAAGCCCGCGACCCCGGCGGCGCCGACGCCATCCAACGCCTGGCCGCTGAACGCAGCCGCCTGCAGAACCTCGAAGCCGACCAGCGCCGCCTGCGCGCGCAGATCGACGAACACATGAAGCGCGGCACCGGCGGCTATACGCCTTACTTCATGGCCTTGTCACGCCAGAGCCAACCTTCTGTCTGGATCACCGGTTTCAGCGTCGCGCCCAACAGCGGCGTGATCGAGCTGCAAGGCCGCATGACCGACGCCGCCGCGCTGCCCAGTTATCTGCAGCGCCTGAACCAGGAAGGCAGCTTCAAGGGCCGCCAGTTCGCCCGCCTGCAACTGGCGCAAGGCGAGGGCCTGACCGAATTCACGCTCGCCGGCCTGAGCGCCGACACCACGGCGGGAGCGAAATGATGGACTGGCAAGACCGCCTCTACGAACTGCGCCAGCGTGTGCTTGCACAGGCCCGCCGTTTCGACGCTCGCCCCAAGCGCGAGCGCGTGATGATGCTGCTGGCCGCCGCCGCCGTGCTGCTGCTGGCCGGTGACCGCTTCTGGCTGACGCCGGCGTTCCGCCACTTCAGCACCGCTTCGTCGGCGCTGGCCGTGGCCCGCGTCGACCAGCAGAACCTGAGCGAAGAATCCGAGCGCCGCCGCGTGCAGGGCGATGCCCAGCGCCATGAGCTGGACACCGACATCGCCCAATGGCGCCAGCGCACCAGCCAAGGTGCCCAGTCACTGGCCGACACGCAAGCCGGGCTGATCGGCCCGGACCGCATGGTCGCGCTGCTCGAACAAATGCTGCCCAAACACGGCGGCATCAAGATCGTTGGCCTGAAGACGCTGGCACCGCAGGACGCTCGATTGCCCCTGCCCGCGCCAGTGGCCCCCGCCGCCCCTGCCCCCACCGCATTGATGCTGCCCGGCGTCGTCGCCTCGGCCGTGCCGGCCCTGGCCAGCGCGCTGGCGGCACAGACCGGCGCTGCACCCGCAGCAGCCCCCGCGGCCCCGCCGGTCGTGCTGCCGCCCGGCGATGGCGCACCGCTGTACCGACACGGCGTCGAGATCACTGTCGAGGGCGCGTACGGCGACCTGATGGGTTACCTCGCCTCGCTCGAGACCTTGCCCGGCCCGCGTCTGCTCTGGGGCGGCGTCAAGCTGAAGGTCGAAAAGCACCCCACCGTACAGGTGAGCCTGACGGTCTACACGCTGAGCCTGGACCGGGCCTGGCTGGAGCTGTGACGATGATTTCACTCACTGCCCTGCGCTGCTTCGTGGTCGGCTTGTTGCTCGGCGCCTTCACGGCAGCCTTTGCCCAGCCTGCCGCCACCGCCTGGGCCGACCCCACCCGCCCCGCAGGCGCACTGGCTGCCGAAGCCGGTGCCTCGGCACCGCGCGCTGCCCGCGCCGCGAACGCCGCGTCGGCCGTTGCCCCCGCCGTGCCGCAGCTGCAGTCGCTGCAGGTTGGCGCCAATGGCCAATCGAACGCGCTGGTCGACGGTCGCGTCATGCAGACCGGCGACGCGCTGGGTGCCTCGCGCATCGTCGCGATCGACGCCGATGGCCTGACGCTGCGCGACGCCAAAGGCCGCACAGAACGGATGCTCCTGATTTCTGCCTCGATCGCCAAGCGCGACGGCGGCACGCCGACGCCGATGGCGACGGCCCCCAAAGATTCGCGGCCATTGGCGGCCGCTCTTGCGACCGGTTCTGCAGTAACTGCCGGCTCCCTTGGTCGCGGCGGACGCGAAGGACAACGCCCATGAACCTCACCCTTGCCCCCATTCGCCGTCGCGTCATCGCGCTGGCTGCCGGTCTGGCCATGGCCGCCGGCGCCCACGCCGCCGACCCCGGCCGCTTCGACCTGTCGGTCAACAACGCGCCGGCCGCCCAGGTCTTCATGCAGATCGGCACCGGCACGCCCTACAGCATGCTGGTCACGCCCGAGGTTGCCGGCAACGTTTCGGTCACGCTGAAGAACGTGACGGTGATCGAAGCGCTCGAGTCTCTGCGCGACCTCTACGGCTACGACTTCAAGGTCAACGGCACCCGCGTGCTGGTGCTGCCGAACACGGTGCAGTCGCGCCTGTTCAAGGTCAACTACCTGCCCGGCCGTCGCCAGGGCGGCTCTGACCTGCGCGTCAGCACCGGCTCGGCCGCGATGTCCACCGCGGGCAGCAACCAGAACAACGGCAGCGGCAGCGGTAGTGGCAGCAGCAACAGCACGCCATCGACGCCGACGCCGGGCCAGAGCAACCGCTCGATGACCGACAGCGCGCAGGTCCGCACCACCAGCGACGCCGACTTCTGGCTCGAAGTGCAGGCCTCGCTGAACGCACTGATCGGCAACACCAACGGCCGCGGCGTGGTGCTGAACCCCGCCGCCGGTGTGATCGTCGTCAAGGCGACGCCGGCCGAGCTGATCCAGGTCGAGAAGTACCTCAGCGCGATCCAGCTGTCGATCGAGCGCCAGGTGATGCTCGAAGCCAAGATCATCGAGGTCTTGCTCTCGAAAGACGCGCAGGCCGGCATCAACTGGGGTGGCTTCGGCCGCGTGCTGGGCGACAAGCTGGCCGGCTCGTTCGGCATCGTCGGCGCCGGCACCGTGTTGGGCACCACCGGCGCGATCGGCAACGCCGATGTCGCCACCACGCCCGCCAGCGCCATCTCGACCGCGGTCACTGGCCGGGGCTTCTATGGCCTGGCTCTGCAATCACCCAACTTCTCGGCGCTGATCAACTTCCTGCAGACGCAGGGTGACGTGTCGGTGCTGTCCAGCCCACGCATCGCGACCTTGAACAACCAGAAGGCCGTGCTGAAGGTCGGCAGCGACGAGATGTTCGTCACCGGCGTGTCGAGCAGCACGACCACCAGCGGCAACAGCGCTGTCTCGTCGCCGACGCTGACGCTGACGCCCTTCTTCTCCGGCATCGTGCTGGACGTGACGCCACAGATCGACAGCGAAGGCATCGTGATGCTGCACGTGCACCCGGCCATCAGCAACGTGACCGAAAAGGTCAAGGCCATCGACCTCGGCTCGCTCGGCAACTACCGCCTGCCGCTGGCCGCAAGCACGGTCAACGAAAGCGACAGCATCGTGCGCATCGGCGACGGCCAGATCGTCGCGATCGGCGGCCTGATGGTGCAGACCAACAACGACACCCGCAGCGGCGTGCCCGGCCTGTCCGAAGCGCCGCTGGTCGGCGGCCTGTTCCGCCAGACCAGCACGCTCAACTCCAAGCGCGAGCTGGTGATCCTGATCAAGCCGACAGTCATTCAGGGCGACGGCGCCAACTGGCCCGACGCGCCGACCGCCCAGATGGGTGCCGGCACGCCGACTGCGCGCATCGAGCCCAGCGCCACCAGCCGCGTGTCGATCCCCGGCTCGGGCCTGAAGCTCGACAGCACGCTGACCCGCTGACCATTCCCGAGACGCGACACCGATGGCCCGCCCCGAACGCATCCGACTTGGCGACCTGCTGATCCAGGAACAGCTGATCTCGCAAGAGCAGCTGATGACGGCGCTCGCCGAACAGAAGCAGTCCGGCCGCAAGCTGGGCCGCATCTTCATCGACTCGGGCTTCGTCACCGAAGTTCAGATCGCCAAGGCTGTGGCGCGCCAGTTGCGCGCCCCCTTCGTCGAGCTGACCGGCCGCATCATCCGGCCCGAGATCGCCCGCCTGCTGCCCGAAGGCCAGGCCCGGCGCATGCGTGCACTGCCGCTGGAAGAAACCCCCGCCGGCCTGCGCGTGGCGATGGCCGACCCGACCGACATGGCGGCCTGGGACGAACTGAACCGCCTGCTCAAGCGCGAGATCGATCTGGCCGTTGCCGCTGAAAGCCAGCTGCTGGCCGCGCTCGACCGCAGCTACCACAGCACCGAAGAAATCGCCGGCCACGCCCAGGCCCTGCAGGCCGACCTGGCCAGCGTGACGCAAGAGTTCGGCGACCTGCTGGGCCTGTCCACCGCCACCACTGAAGACGCACCGGTCGTGCGACTGCTGCACTCGGTGTTCGAAGAAGCACTGCGTGTGCGCGCCTCGGACATCCACATCGAGCCGCAAGAGCGCACGCTGCGCATCCGCTTCCGCATCGACGGCGTGCTGCACGTGCAGACCGAAGCCGACCCGAAGATCGCCACCGCGGTTGCGCTGCGCTTGAAGCTGATGTCGGGCCTGGACATTTCCGAAAAGCGCTTGCCGCAGGACGGCCGCTTCAATGTCAAGCTGCGCAACGGCTCGGTCGACGTGCGGATTTCGACCATGCCGACGCAGTACGGCGAATCGGTCGTGATGCGACTGCTCAGCCAGAGCGGCGGCCTGCTGTCGCTCGACAAGGTCAACCTCCCGCCGGCCGTCAACGCGGCGCTGCGCCGCGCGATCGCCCGCCCCAGCGGCATGGTGCTGGTCACCGGCCCGACAGGCTCGGGCAAGACCACCACGCTGTACGCGGCGCTGAACGAGCTGAACGACAACGAACGCAAGATCATCACCGTCGAAGACCCGGTCGAGTACCGCCTGGCTGGTATCAACCAGGTGCAGGTAATGGAAAAGATCGACCTGAGTTTCGCCCGCGTGCTGCGCGCGACGCTGCGGCAAGACCCGGACGTGATCCTGATCGGCGAAATGCGCGACCAGACCACCGCCGAGATCGGCCTGCGCGCTGCGCTGACCGGCCACTTGGTGCTGTCGACCCTGCACACCAACGACGCGCCGTCGACGCCGCTGCGGCTGATCGACATGGGCGTGCCGCGCTACATGGTCGCGATGTCGCTGGCGATGGTGCTGGCGCAGCGGCTGGTGCGCGTGATCTGCAGCCAGTGCTCTGAAGACCAGACCCCCAACCCGCATCAGCACGAGTGGCTCAAGCTGGAGCTTGGCGACGAGGTCGACCGCCACCGCTTCCGCCATGGCCGCGGCTGCCCGGTCTGCAACGACACCGGCTACTCGGGCCGCACAGGTGTCTACGAATTCATCGAGATGACGCAAGAGCTGGTCGAGACGATGAACCATGGCGAGCCGACGGACTTCGCCAAGGCTGCCAGAAAACAGATGGGCAAGCTGACCTTGCGCGGTGATGCGGTGCGCCTGGCGACCGAAGGCCGCACGACGATCGAAGAAGCGATGCGTGTGGCCACGCAGCTGGACGGATGATGCACCACGCGCAATCAACGCTCCTGAAGCGGGCTGAGCGCTGGGCCGCTCCCGAGCCAGCCCGCATCCCCCTGGGGGATCGGCCGATGTACTCATCGGACGAGGGGCTGAGTCTCAAATGATGCGTTTCGCTTACACCGGCCGCAGTGCGACGGGCCCCGTCAACGGCACCCTCGAAGGGGTCGATGCCAATGCCGTGGCCGACCTGCTCTTTTCACGCGGCGTGACACCGCTGCGCATAGAGCCAGAAGCCGGCGCGGTCGAAGTCACCGAAGGGTCTTCGAAGCCGCTGCTGGAGCGCCTGAAGGACCTGCTGCAGCCGCCCGTTCAGACGGTCGACCTGATGCTGTTCTGCCGCCAGCTGCACACGCTGATGCGCGCCGGCGTGCCCATCTTGCGGGCGCTGCTGGGTCTGCAGGAATCGGCCACGCACCCCGGCATGAAAGCCTGCTTGGCCGAGGTGCGGCGCAGCCTGGAATCGGGCATCGAGCTGTCGATGTCGTTCGCCCAGCAGTCGCAGCTGTTCAACGGCTTTTTCGTTGCGATGGTGCGCGTCGGTGAGATGACCGGGAACCTGGACGAGGTGTTCGACCGCCTGTTCCAGCACCTCGAGTTCGAAATGTTCATGCACCAGCAGGTGAAGTCCGCGCTGCGCTACCCGATGTTCGTGATGGCGGCGATGGTGGCTGCCATGGGCGTCATCAACGTGATGGTGATCCCGGCCTTTGCCGGTGTGTTCGCGGGCTTCAACGCCGAGCTGCCGCTGCCGACCAAGATCCTGCTTGCCACGTCCAAGTTCACGATCGACTTCGGCTGGCTGATCGGCTTGGGCGCCGTCGGCGCCTTCTTCGGTTGGCAGACCTGGCGCCGCACGCCGGCCGGCAAGCTGAAGTGGGACGAGTTCGTGCTGAAGATGCCCGTGGCCGGCAAGATCGTCCGCAAGGCGATGCTGGCCCGCTTTGCCCGCGGCTTCTCGATGGCGCTGAAAAGCGGCGTGCCGATCGAGCGCGCACTGGCCGCCGTCTCGCAGACTGTCGAGAACGCCTTCATCGCCACGCGGGTGGACGGCATGCGCGAAAGCGTCGAGCGCGGCGAATCGATCACCCGCTCGGCCGCCGCCACGGGTGTGTTCACGCCGGTGGTGCTGCAGATGATCGGCGTCGGCGAAGAAACCGGCGCGATCGACGAGTTGATGGAAGAGGTGGCCGACCTGTACAGCAACGAGGTCCAGTACGAACTGAAGACCTTGAGCCAACAGGTCGAGCCGATCCTGATCGTTTTCCTCGGGGCCCTGGTGTTGGTGCTGGCGCTCGGTGTCTTCCTGCCCATGTGGGACCTGGGGCGCGCCGCCTCGGGCAACCATTCCTGACGACGGCGATGGATGCACATGTTTTTTCGCCGCCCCCGCTCAACCGGCATGCGTGGCTTGTCGCTCTTCGAGTTCGCGGTGGCCATGCTGTTGATCGGCGTGCTGATCGCAGTGGCGCTGCCGCGGCTGGCCGACTCGCGGGTGGCCGCGCGGCAGGTCCGGTTGAAGACATTGATGGCCACCACCCAGGCCACGGCCAACCTGTTTCGCCTGCGCTGCGAGTCGCAGCCGCCAGCCAGCGGCGACTCCGCCTGCAACGAGCTGGTGATGTCGAGCCAAAAAGTGGCCGGAATTCACGGTTGGCCCGCCGCCAGTGCCGACGGGATAGCGATAGCCGTCAACTCCTGGGGCCAAACAGCCGATATCGACTGGCAACCCGATCGGATCGACGGCGTGCCCGCCTTGCGGGTCAGCCTGAAGCCCACGGCAGTTGCCGGCGCATGCGAGTTCATCTACGCACAGGCGGCATCGCCGGGTGCGGTCCCCCGCATCGAGCTGATTGATGCGACCTGTCCCTGAAGTACCCGAAACCCCTGTCCTGTTCCCTTCCTTTCTTGTTCCTCGGAGATTCACTATGAAACGTATGCAAGCCGGCTTCACGATGATTGAACTGATCGTCGTTATCGTCATCCTCGGTGTCCTGGCCGCTGTCGCCATGCCCAAGTTCGTCGACGTGTCGAGCGACGCCAAGGCCGCCGCCCTGCAAGGCGTGGCCGGTGCCGCCACCTCGGCGATGAACGTCAACTACGGTGCCCGCAAGGTCAACACGACCAAGGGTTTTGCAGTCACCAACTGCACCGACGCCAGCACCCTGCTGCAAGGTGGCCTGCCCCTCGGCTACAGCGTTACGGCTGCCGCGATCGCTCCCGACGCGACGGTCAGCTGCACGCTCACCCAGGCCTCGGGTGGCGCCACGACGACCTTCACCGGCCTGGGCATCCTCTGACGCCATGATGCCGCATTGCGCGGCATCATGGGCGCCTATGCTGAGCCTTCTGGCCCACCAGCTCAATAGCGCGGCCCCGCTGTCATGGCGGGCCGCGCTTTCTTTGCTTCTGGCGCTTCTGTTCCTGCTCCCGCTGTCGGCCCACGCGGCCACCTACACCTTCAAGAGCGACACCTATGCCTGGGAAACCGCGGCCAACGCGATCACCTGGGACAAGCTCTGCACCCAATACCCCGGTGACGACGACCAGGCCACGATCACGCTGACCGGCGGCTTCACCTTCACCTTTGCCGGCACCGCCTACTCTTCGCTGCGGGTGCTGAGCAACGGCATGCTGCAGTTCGGCGCCGACACCGGCTTCTTCCGCACCTACACCAACGCCAACCTGCCGGCCGGTGCAGCCGGCGCCTACACCGGCTGCACCGCCGCCGCCACGGCGCGGGTGATGATGGCCTACTGGACCGACCTGGACCCGAGTCGCGCCGGCTCCGGCAACGTGACCTGGGAGCAGAAAGGCGTCGCCCCGAACCGCCGCCTGGTGGTCTCGTGGAACAGCGTCTACCAGTACAACACCAGCACGCCGTACGCGTTCCAGATCGTGCTGTACGAGAACGGCGAGTTCAAGTACCAGTACGGCAACGCCAATGCGACCGGCAGCAACGCCACCATCGGCGTTCAGGTCTCGGCCACCGACTACACGCTGTACTCGTACAACAGCGGCTACAACGCCAACGGCAGCGCCATCCGCTGGTTCGTGCCCAGCGGCACGCCGACGCGGCTGGCCGAGTACCGGATGGACGAATACAGCTACGCCGGCAACACCGGCGAGGTGTCCGACTTCACCGGCAACGGCTATGGCGGCGTGCGCGTCGGCTCGGCCGCCAGCAACGCCAGCGGCTATGTTTGCCGCGCTGTCGACATCCCGGCCAACACCACCACCGCCATCTCGGCGATCGACACGTCGGTCGACGTCGATTCGGCGCTCGGCGCCGACGGCAGCATCAGCTTCTGGTACCGCGGCAACACGGCCTGGGTCAGTTCGCCCGAGGCCCAGCTGTTGGACGCCAGCGGCTCCGCCAGCCGGCCCTTCTTCCTGGCACGCAAGAGCACAGGCGCGCTGCGATTCATCCTGTCAGACAGCGCCGGCACCTTGCTCGACGCGCAATCCAGCGTGCAGGCCATAGCGGCCGGCACTTGGACTCATGTGGCAGTGACCTGGCGCCTGGCCGCCGGCACCAACCAGAGCACGCTGCGCATCTACGTGGGTGGCGTGCAGGTCGGTGTGGCCATCGGCACGACCAACGGCGCGCTCGACACGAGCCTGCTCACGCTGTTCCTCGGCGACAACCGCACGGCCGCGACCCCGACCAACGCGACCTCGGCCTCGGCCAACGGCCGCATGGACGAAGTCAAGGTCTACAACTACGAGATCAGCGCGCTCGAGATCGCCGCCGACATGGCGGTGACCCACACCTGCCTGCCGCCGCTGCACCATGTGGAGATCCGCCATGGCAACGGCACCGGCCTGACCTGCACGCCCAGCACGCTGACCGTTGCCGCCTGCCAGGACGCGAGCTG